>Ga0181520_10004303_pt1 | contig 23975 bp, 14 predicted proteins | sample PEATcosm2014_Bin_29_FD_132451 | JGI IMG/M metagenome (GOLD analysis project Ga0181520, IMG submission 132451) | Peatland microbial communities from MTU Mesocosm Facility, Houghton, MI, USA - PEATcosm2014_Bin02_30_metaG | ecosystem: Environmental > Terrestrial > Soil > Wetlands > Peat | place...
CGTATCACATGGTTTATCTCGAAAACGAATACGTCAAAATCGGCATCGCGCCCGAAATCGGCGGCAAACTTTTGTCGGCGCTCGACAAGAGCGACAATTACGATTTCATTTATCGTCAGCACGTCATCAAGCCCTCGCTCATCGGCTTGATTGGCGCGTGGATTTCCGGCGGCATCGAGTGGAACATCCCGCATCATCACCGCGCCAGCACGTTTCTGCCGGTGCAATACCGCACGGAGTCAAATGCCGACGGCAGCAAAACCATCTGGGTCGGCGAACTGGAAGTGCGCCAGCAGATGCGCTGGGCCGTGGGCTACACATTGCACCCCGGCAGCTCGGTGCTCGAATGTTCCGTGCGCATCATCAACCGCACGCCGCTCCCGAATTCGATGCTCTGCTTCGCCAACGTCGCGGTGAGCGTCAATGAAAATTACCAGGTCATTTTCCCGCCCGACACGCAATGGGTGACGTATCATGCCAAACGCGATTTTGCCGCGTGGCCGATTGCCAGCGGAAGTTACAACGGCGCTGATTTCGGCGCCGGCACGGACGTGAGCTGGTATAAGAACCACCCGACCGCCAGCTCGATGTTCGCCTGGAATTACGTGGACGATTTCTTCGCCGGTTACGACCACGGCCGCGAGGCCGGCATCATCAGCGTCGCCGATCATCACGTCGTGCCCGGCAAAAAATTCTGGACGTGGGGCAGCGGCCCGCGCGGCCGCGCGATAGACGACGTCCTCACCGACACCGACGGCCCGTATATCGAATTGATGGCCGGCGCCTACTCGGACAACCAGCCGGATTATACGTGGATGCAGCCGTTCGAGGAGCGCGCCTTCCAGATGAACTGGTATCCGTTCCGCGGCATCGGCGGCGTGAAAAACGCGAACCTCGAAGCCGCCGTGAATCTTGAAGTGACCAACGGCGCGGCCAAGTTTGGTTTTTGCACGACGAAGGAAATTCCGCGCGCGACCGTGCGGCTCAAGGCGGGCGACAAAATTGTTTTGGAAGAAAACATTTCCATCAATCCGGCCAGGCCCTACACGAAGGAGATCGCAGTTCCCGCCGGCGTGGACGAACACGACGTGCGCGCCTCGCTCTCCGTGGGCGACCGCGAACTCGTCGCGTATTCGCCGGTGCGCCTGACGCCCACGCCGCGGCCCGCCGTCGTCACGCCGCCGCCCGCGCCGGACACCTTCACCAACGACGAGGAGCTTGATCTCGCCGGCCTGCGCATCGACCAGTTCCACGATCCGGCGCACGAGGCCGATCCGTATTGGGAGGAAGCCTTGAAGCGCGATCCGGGCGACACCGACGCGAACACCGGCATGGGTCTGCTGGATTTGCGCAACGCGAAATTCGCCTCCGCCGAGCAGCATTTCCGAAAGGCGCTGGAGCGGCTCACCGCGAAATACACCACGCCGAAAAATTCCGAGCCGCTTTATTACCTCGGCGTCGCGCTCGCGGCGCAGGGCAAAACCGACGAAGCCTTTGAAACTTTATTCAAGGCCGCGTGGAGCCAGGAATGGAAGTCGCCCGCGTATTTCTCGCTCGCGGAAATCGCCTCGGCGCGCGGGGATTTTGCCGCCGCGCTGAAATATGCAAACAGCTCGCTCGACGCCAACGAACTCAATGTCCGCGCCTACGGATTGAAAGCCGCCGCGCTGCGGCATTTGAACCGCACAACGGAAGCGCGCGAAGTCCTCGCGTTCGCCGTCGCCAAAACCGATCCGCTCGACGTCCGTCTCATGACCGAGCAATGGCTTCTCACCCGCGACAAATCCGTGGCAAGCCAGTTGTTCAAAACGCTCAACGTTTTCCCCGCCACCGCGCAGGAAATCGCCGCCGAATATTCCAACGCCGGCCTTTGGAACGATGGCACGGAAGTTCTCGCCCAATCTGTCGCCGCCGCGCCGGACAAAACCAAAATTTCGCCGATGATTTATTATTACCTCGGCGACCTGGCCGAAAAAACCGGCGACGCCGCGAAAGCCGCCGACTATCGCAAGCAGGCGATGGCGCAACCGCCGGAATATGTTTTCCCGTTCCAGTCCGAAGCCATCGGCGTGCTGCGCCGCGCGATTGCCGCGAATCCTTCGGACGCCCGCGCGCCGTATTATCTTGGCAATCTGCTGTTCGACTGGCAGCCGGACGAAGCGGTTGCGCTTTGGGAAAAATCCGCCGCACTCGATCCGAATTTCCCGATTGTCTGGCGCAACCTGGCGCAACCCCTGTCGCACAAGAATGATGATGCTTCGCGCGCCAAGGCGATTGCCTATCTCGAAAAAGCCGTGGCGCTGCCCAATCCTTACCCGGACCATTTTGCCGAACTTGATTCGCTTTATCAGGCCGCCGGCGCGCCCGTGGAAAAACGGCTCGCGCTGATGGAGCAACACCAGCCGGTCGTGGTGCAAAGGGATGAAGGCCGGGCGGCGCTGATCGGCCTCAAAACGTTCGCGGGAAAAACCGACGAGGCCATCTCGCTGCTGGAAAGCCGGACGTTCAGCATCTGGGAGGGCGGCACGCGCTTCAGCACCGGCGATGCCTGGGCGGACGCGCATCTCGTGCGCGGCTTGCAACGCTTCAACGCGAAGCAATACAGCGAGGCGCTCGCGGATTTCAATGCCGCGCTCAAGCCGCCGCTGAATCTGCGCGCCGAACAACCCGGCGCGGTGTATCAGGCCGAGATTGCCTATTGGACCGGCTGCGCAAACGAGGCGCTCAGCAATCAGGAACAGGCCCGCCAATCGTGGCTGACCGCGACGACCAACAGCGCGCCCGACGCCGGCTTTCGTCGCGGCAACCAGCTCAACACCCGCGCCGCGCGTTATTTTCAGGCGCTCGCGTTCCAGAAACTCGGCCAGAACGAAAAAGCCGGACCGATTTTTCAGGAACTGGTGGACGCCGGAACCGCCGCGCCCAATTCTGCCGATGACAACGCGGTTCCACCATCAAGACAGCAGCCCGCGAATTCGCGCGTTGCCACGACTCATTACCTCGCCGGCCTCGGCTACGCCGGTCTCGGTGACAAGGAAAAAGCCCGCGCGGAGTTCAACGCCGCGCTCGCGGCGCAACCCGATCATTTGGGCGCCAAGATCGCCCTGACCTTGAACCAATCCTGACTTCCATTCCATGTGGATGGCGGCGCGGTCATGGATTCAACCTTCAGGCGTTTTGCGTTTCGTTCCAACTGCGGTTTTGCGATTGATCCTTCGGACTCAAAACCCTGCGTGACCGGAATGCACACATTGATCGCCCGTGGACTGCCGAAAACAACAACTCATGCCATCAAAATGGCGTTTAATGACGCTTATCAGAGACTTGAAAAAGTCAATAATCGTCATCCTCTGGCTAACTATTGGCATTCCTTTGCCGGCGTGTCCGGTGTAGTTTGATCTTTATGAAAGCCCAAGTCACACGCCGCAAATTTCTGAAAACCTCCGCGCTCACCGCCGGCGCTGGTTTGACCGCATCCTCATGGCTGTCCCGCGCGCTGGCCGCCGGGACGCCGCCAGCCGCCGCCGCTTACGCGATTGCGCCCGGCCTGTTCCAACCCAATTGGGAATCGCTGGAGCAGAATTACAAATTGCCCGACTGGTATCGCAACGCGAAGTTCGGCGTCTGGATGCACTGGGGGCCGCAATCCCAGCCCGGCGACGGCGACTGGTATGCCAAATATATGTATGACCAGGGCCGCCCGCAGTATGATTTTCATGTCAAGAAATACGGGCATCCGTCGAAGTTCGGTTTCAAGGATGTCTGCAACGATTGGAAGGCGGAAAAGTGGGACCCGGCCGCGCTGCTCAAGCGTTTCCGGGGCGCGGGCGCGAAGTTTCTCGTTCAAATGGCCAACCACCACGACAACTTCGACAATTTCAATTCAAAATTTCAGCCGTGGAATTCCGTCAACGTCGGCCCGAAAAAAGACATCGTCGGCACCTGGCAAAAACTCGTGACTGCCGCCGGGATGAAATTTGGCGTCAGTGTCCACGCCGCCCGCTCGTGGAACTGGTATGAAGACGCCCAAGGCAGCGACAAAACCGGGCCGCTCGCGGGTGTTCCGTATGATGGCAAATTGACCAAAGCCGATGGCAAAGGCTTGTGGTGGGACGGACTCGACCCGCAGGATTTGTATGCGCAGAACCACGCCATCGGCGCGGATCCAGATGCGGCTTATGTGGCCAAATTTTTCAACCGCATCAAGGACGTGATTGACAGCTATCATCCCGACCTGATTTTTTTCGACGACACCAAGCTGCCGCTCGGCGACACGGGGCTGAATCTCGCCGCGCATTTCTATAACGCCAATCAAAAGTGGCACGACGGGAATCTCCAGGCCGTCATCATTTCCAACGGCAATTCCCCAACCGAGCAGCAGGGCATCACCAACAACCTCGAACGCAACATGTCGCTCGACCTGTTGCGCATCCCGTGGAACAAGGGCAGCACCGTCGGCCCGTGGCATTATAGCATCGCCGATTACAACAAGGGCTACGCCAAATCCGTCTCGTGGATTCATCTGCTCGTGGACGTGGTCAGCAAAAACGGGACGCTGCTGCTTTCGTTCCCGTTGCCCGGCTACGGTGAGTTGGACGACAAAGCCATCGCGGTTCTTGACGACATGACCAGTTGGATGGCCATCAATAGCGAGTGCATTTACGACACGCGCCCGTGGACGATTTACGGCGAAGGCCCGGCGGTGAAAAACGATGCCACCGCCAAGGACAGCGCCGGCAATCCGCCGCGCGGCCTCGGCCCGAATTTGAACGCCAGCGACATCCGCTTCACCACCAAGGGTGATGTGTTGTATGCGATGGTGATGGGCTGGCCTGACGGCGGGAAAACCACCATCAAATCGCTCGCCACGAACGCGCCGAATTACAAAGGCGACATTGGCAGCATTCAAATGCTGGGTTCCTCAGGGAACTTGGAAATTGCCCGCGATGAAAACGGGTTGACTGTGACGCTTCCGGCGAAGCGGACCAATACGGATGATTTCGGCGTTGCCCTAAAAATCATTCCGAAGGCTTGATACGTTTTTTATGAAGCCAAAAAGCAGACTCCACTCGACTTTGCGGCTGGCTTCGCTTTTTCTCGTGGCTTGGATCAGTTCGCCGCTCTTGGCACACGCCGACACCAACTCCCTTGAACTCGCCCAATTCAAAGATCCACCCGGCGAGTTTCGCGGAATCCATTGGCAGGGGTTCGGTCTTAGCCGGCTGACGGAAGACGGCGTCAGGCGCAGCGTCCAGTCAGCGGCGACGAACGGCGCATGGGGTTCGTTTGAACTTGGCCTCGGCGCCAGCGGCGCCACGACGGGATTGTCGGAGGCTTATTTGCGCGGATCGGGGCGCGGGTCGAACAGTCAAGGCGTGGCATATTTAAGCGAGGATTATTTCCGCTTTTACCGGATCGCCATCGAGGAAGGACAGCGGATCGGCTTTCCGGACAGCATGATTTACGACGAACTGGGCTATCCGTCCGGCATCGCCGGCGGGCTGTTTTATACCAAGTATCCGGAGCTTGCCGAAAAGAGCATTGAAATCACGGAGACCAACGTGACCGGCCCGGCCAGCGTGCAACTCGTCATCCTCAGACCGCTCTACATCGGCGCGGTGATGATGAACCTCGACAATTTCAACCGCATTGACATCAGCAACCGCAAATCCAGCAATGTGGTGGAGTGTCAGGTTCCGCAGGGAAACTGGAAAGTGATGGCATTCTACCTGAACGACGACTTCCGCCCGGCATCGGTGAAAGGCGGGTCCGTTGATTATCTGGATCGCGATGCGGTGTCGAAATATATCGCGATCAATTTTGATCCGTATTACACGCACCTTAAGGAATTCTTCGGAACCGTGATCAAGCGGACTTTCTATGACGAGCCTTCCATGAGTTATGTGGACGGACGCCTGTGGACCCCGAACTTCAACCAGGAGTTCCAGAAGAAATACGGTTGCTCACCGATGACGAACTATCCGGCGTTGTGGTATGACATCGGCCCGGACACCGCTGCTGCGCGCAACGCGCTGTTTGGCTTCCGCACGGAACTCTACGCCTCAAACTACATCGGACAGGTTGCCGCCTGGTGCGCGCAACATGGCGTCAAGATGACCGGGCACCATGATCAGGAGGAACTCCGCAACCCAGTGGCCGTGAGCGGTGATCTCATAAAAGTTTTCGAGCACCAGCAGATTCCCGGGATTGATAACATTTACTACCCAGGCGAATCCGTCATCTCCTACAAGGTCGTGACTTCTGCGGCCTTTAACTACGACCGGCCCGAGTGCATCGCCGAAACATATGCGGCCTACCGCACGATGAATCCGACAATCGCATTGCGAACGGCCATGGACCAGTTCGCCATGGGCGTGAACATGCAAATGGATGCCCGTCCGCGCGAGATGGATCCCGATATCGGTCGCTTCATTGGCCGCATGGGCTATATGTTGCGGGGCGGCCGGCACGTGGCGGACGTGGCCATCCTCTATCCGATCGCTGCACTTCAGGCCGACTATAACTTCAAGGCCAATCGCAGGCCCGGAAGCCAGTCCGGCGGCACCGTCCCGGGGGCAAATGATTACATGGAAATCGGCCTCATGCTCTCCCACTCGCTGCGTGTGGATTACACCTATCTGCACCCGGAAGTTTTTCTGGCTCGCTGCAGCATCGAGCAGCGGAAACTCGTGCTCAACAACAAGGAAAACCGCGAGGAATTTCGTGCCCTGATCCTTCCCGCCGGCGACACGCTCTCCGCCGACACCGCCAGGAAGCTTCTGGAATTCTATCGCGGCGGCGGCACCATCATCGCCACGCTCAAGCTCCCGACCAAATCGGCGGAATTCGGGCGCGACAAGGAAATTCAAGCCATGACAGCCGAGGTGTTTGGAACCTCGCCCGACGATTCCAAGAATCCAGGCTATTCCGTGAAGAACAACAACGCCGGCGGGCGCGGCTATTTTATTCCGCAGCCGGACATCAACGTCCTGAACACGATTCTCAAGGACGTGGACCCGGTCCGCGACGTTGACATCCAGGAGCCGCCCATGTGGCCGGTGAGGCTGGACATGAATTACGACGGCGCGCTGACCTACATCCACAAGGTGAAAGGCGGGCGCGACATCTATTTCTTCGCCAATTCCTCGACCAATGCCGTTGACACCAAAGTCGTGCTGCGGGGCGACAAAAATCTGGCCATCTGGAACCCGCACACGGGCGAGCGGGAAAATGCCGAAACGGCCAAATCGGAATCGGGCGGACAACCCGTGACGACCGCGCATTTGGTCCTGCCGCCGGTCAGGTCAACTTTTTTCGTCCAGGAGGAGTAGCTTGCTTTTGAACTTCTCATGCGCAAACTTTCCGCATCCATGAAAACTCTGTTTGTCACCCGGTCTCTAATGCGAAGCCGGACGTTTATCGGATGCGCCTTGCTGCTCGTTGCGTTTCTTTTTTCCAGCAGCGCGCTGGCGGCGGACAAGTTTGCCGCCGTTCCGGAAGCGCTTCAGCAACTGGTCAACAGCAACGAAATTCCCGGCGCGGTCGCGCTTGTCGCCACGAAGGATAAAGTGCTGCATCTTTCGGCGGTGGGCCAAAGCGATCTGGCGACGGGCCGGAAGTTGAAGCCAAACGATATTTTTTGGATCGCGTCCATGAGCAAGCCGATGACTTCCGTGGCCATCGCGTTGCTCGCGGACGACGGCAAATTGTCCTTCGATGATCCGGTCGAAAAATATCTGCCGGAATTTCACGACCTGTGGGTGGCTGGCGAGCAGACGGCGCAACAGCGCGTGCTGGTGAAAGCCGCGCGCCCGATCACGTTGCGCGACCTGCTCACGCACACCAGCGGCCTAGGCGAATATCGCGTGACCGATCCGCATTGGACACTCGCGGCGATGGTCAAGGTTCTCGCGCGGGAGCCGCTGCGTTTCCAGCCCGGCACACGCTGGAGTTATTCGACGGCGGGGATGGACACGCTGGGGCGCGTCGTGGAAGTCGTGAGCGGAATGCCCTACGACAAATTTATTCAAACGCGGCTTTTCAATCCCCTCGGCATGAAGGACACGACGTTCTGGATTTCGCCTTCACAAAAAAAACGTTTCGTGCAGCCCGTCATTTTGAAATCAGGAAAATTGCAGCCGACGCCCATTGATTATATGTATGGCGGCGCGGTGACGGACCACGAACGCCCGCCACTGGGTGGTGCCGGGCTTTTCTCAACGGCGGCGGACGTGGTGAAATTTTATCAGATGATGCTGAATCACGGCGCGGCGAACGGACGACAGATTCTCAAGCCGGAAACCGTCGCCGAGATGACGCGCAAACAAACCGGCGACCTGAAGGCGCGCGCCGGAATGCCGTGGGGTCTTGGATTTTGCGTCGTCGAAGACCCGGCGCAGATGGAGTCGAACAAAACGCTTTCGCCCGGCACCTTCGGTCATGGCGGCGCGTTTGGCACGCAAAGCTGGGCCGATCCCACGCGCGGCATCATTTATGTGTTGATGATTTCACGCGACAAATTGCAGCCGACTCCCGACGATTCCGCGATGCGCCGCGCTTATCAAAAAGCCGTCGCTGGCGCGCTTGATGAAAAATAAAAATACAAACCACCGACTATGAAAACTCCATACACACGCCGTAAATTCCTGAAAGCATCCGCGCTCACCGCCGCCGCCGGCGTGAGCTCGCCCTTGTGGCTGTCACGCGCCCGCGCCGCCGATTCTCCCGAGGAACTAACCAGCGTTCTCACCACGACGAATGCGGCGGATGCTTCCGCCAGCCCTGATCTTTGGAAACGCGACACACCCGAACTGGTTGCCGCCGCGTTGAAGGACATTCCCGCCGCCGGGCCGGGACCGTTTCAGGAAAGCTGGGATTCCATCGCGCAAAACTACAAAGACCCCGACTGGTTCCGCGACGGCAAGTTCGGCATTTATATGCACTGGGGCATTTACTCCGTGCCGGCGCACGCCAGCGAATGGTATGTGCGCTATATGTATGGCGGCAATGCCGGTGTCATGCAGTGGCACACCGAGCACTACGGGCCGCCGACCAAGTTTGGCTACAAGGATTTTCTGCCGATGTTCACCGCCGCGAAATGGGATCCTGACGCGTGGGCGGATTTGTTCAAAAAGGCCGGTGCGAAATATGTCTTCGCCCCCGGCGAACATCACGACGGCTTTTCCAACTGGGACAGCAAGGTCAATCCCTTCAACGCAAAAAATTACGGCCCGCACCGCGACCTCGACGGCGACCTCATTGCAGCGGTGCGAAAAGTTGGATTGAAGACGGGCATTTCCGATCATTCCTTCTTCCATTTTCAATTTATTCCGACGCCTCCGCCCGGCAGCGAGCTGTTGAACAGCGATCTTTATGACCCGAAGTGGAAGGATTTTTACACCGTCGCCGACCGGAGCAATCAGGCCCGTGTCAAATTCATGCACAACTGGGTCGCCAGACGGATTGAGACCATTGACAAATACAATCCCGACATGCTGTGGTTCGACATGAACACCGACCACGCCACGGATGCTCTGAAAATCCGCGTGGCCGCTTATTACTATAATTGCGCCCGCGAATGGGGCAAGGAAGTCGCCATCAGCGCCAAGCAGGCCGCGTGGGTCACCGGCCAGATCATGGACTACGAACGCGAAGGCCGCGCGCCAATGGAATTGACCGACTGGGTCTGGCAGCCCGACGATCCGATTCAGGACAAATTCGGCTACGTCGAAGGCATCCATCCTGGGCCGCCCAGCGGATATGTCGTGAGGATTGTCGAGAACGTCTGCAAGAACGGAAATTACCTGCTGAACATTTCGCCCAAGGCGGACGGAACAATTCCGCAGGAACAACAAGACGTGCTGCTCGCAATCGGCAAATGGCTGGGTATAAATAGCGAGGCGATTTACAACACGCGCCCGTGGACAAAATTTGGCGAAGGCCCGGTCGCTGACGCCTGCGCGGCGTCAATGGTCAAGCTGCGCGCCACCGGAAATTTTGCCGGGCGCCTAAACGGGCAAAACATGAGCGGCGACGGTGTCGGCGGCGGCGGCGTTTCGCGAAATGGATATTCGCCCAAGGACATCCGCTTCACCACGCGTGGCGACACGCTTTACGCGATGCTGATGAAATGGCCGGACGACGCATCGGTCGCCGTCACCTCGCTCGCCACGAGCCAGCCGGTGAAGGGAAAAGTTGGGAAGGTCGAATTGCTCGGCCACGGCGAACCGCTCCAATTCACGCAGGACGCCGAAGGATTGAAGGTGAAGCTTCCGTCCGAAAAGCCATGCGATTATATTTATTCACTGAAAATCACCGGACTTAAACTGACATAAATTCAACAAATTGAGGAAGCCACAATGAAAACTCCATTCAGCCGCCGCAAGTTTCTAAAGACATCCGCGCTCGCCGCCGCCGCTGGCGTGAGCACGCCGTTGTGGCATTCACGCACCCGCGCGGCGGAAGCATCGCCAACTTCCGGCGCGTTTGACCCGGCCATGGCGCCAGGTCCCTTCGACGGGACCGCAGAATCGCTGAAGGCTTACCAGGTTCCCGATTGGTTCCGCGATGCCAAGTTTGGCATCTGGGCCCATTGGGGACCGCAGTCGGCTGCCGAGGATGGCGACTGGTATGGCCGCCACATTTATATTCAGGGCGAGCCGCAATACAAGACCCACCTCGAACGATTCGGCCACCCTTCCAAATTCGGCCACAAAGATATCTGCAAGATCTGGACCGCCGACAAGTTCGATCCGGATCATTTGGTGGAACTCTACAAGAAGGCCGGCGCAAAATACTTCATGAGCATGGGCGTTCACCACGACAACTTCGACCTTTGGGACTCAAAATACCAGCCGAGGTGGAACGCTGTCGCGATGGGACCGAAAAAGGACATCGTCGGCCTGTTCAGGCAGGCCGCGCAGAAGCAGGGATTGAAATTCGCCGTGAGCGAGCACCTGGCATGGAGCTACGTCTGGTGGACCGTCTCCCACGGCAGCGACAAGACCGGGCCTTTGGCCGGCGTTCCCTACGACGGAGCAGACCCGCAGTATGCCGATCTGTATCACGACTACGCCAAGGAGTTCCTGGTTCCGGAGCAAAACAACCAGCCCACCAGACTCCCCGCTCCACTCGCATGGCGACAGCACTATTTCGCCCGTCTTAAGGACTTGATAGATAAATACCAACCCGACCTGCTCTACAACGACGGCGGAATGGTCTTCCCGGAGGTTCACTACCGGCTGGTCTCCCATCTCTACAACGTGAATGCGAAGCTGCACGGTGGAAAAGTGGAGGCCGTCTATACGAGCAAGGGACGGAATGACTCCGCAATCGGCACCTGTGTCTTCGACATCGAGCGCGGGGTTGCTGACAACATCCTGGCCAACCCCTGGCAGACCGACACCTGCATCGGCAACTGGCACTACGACCAGAAAGTCTATCAGAGCAACAGCTACAAGACGCCGAAACGCGTCATTGATATGCTTGTAGATATTGTCAGCCGCAACGGGAACCTGATGCTGAACTTCCCGTTGCCCAACAACGGCGCGCTCGATGACAAGGAGTTGAAAATCCTTTCTGGAATCACCGCCTGGATGGACGTCAACAGCGAAGGCATTCATGGCAGCCGCCCGTGGAAGATTTTCGGCGATGGCCCCGGCACCAAGCCCGCAGCCGCCGCAGATATGCGCTTCAACGAGAGCAAACTCCAGGATTTGACCGCCGAAGATGTCCGCTTCACCACCAAAGGCGACACGCTCTATGCCTTCGTCATGGGCTGGCCGGAGAAAGAAGCCGTCATCAAGCCGCTGGCCATCAACGGCCAGTATGTGACGGGCAAGATCGCCGACGTCCAACTGCTGGGCTTCCCGGGCAAACTGAAGTGGAGCCAGGACACAGACGGCTTGAAGGTCGAATTGCCGCCCGAAAAGCCGTGCGATTACGCTTACGCTTTGAAGATCGCCGGACTCAAACTAACGTGATTGGATGGACAGCCAAGACAATGGCCGCGAACAGATGAAGATAATAAATACTCTAAACTTGGTGGGAGCTATGCTCCTGATGTTTGGGACAAGTCTTTCAGTCAATGCCCAAGCGGCTTCCGCGTCGGCTGCTCCCAAGAACCTTGCCGCCACTTCGGCAGACCTGCTGATTGCCAGGCGGGAAAAAATCAACCTGAATGCAGACTGGAAGTTTTACAAAGGCGACACGACCGGCGCGGAAGCGATCGGCTACAGCGACGCTGCATGGGCTAAAGTGAACCTGCCCCACGTCTTTGACACCCCTTATTATTCCGGTAAGCAAGGGGTCTTTTGGTATGTAGGATACGGTTGGTATAGGAAACATTTTGATATCCAGGCGAAATGGAAAGAATCCAGCAGGATCGTCCTGGAATTTGAAGCAGCCTTTCAGGTTGCCCAGGTATATGTCAACGGAAAACTCATGGGAGAACATAAAGGCGGATACACGGGGTTCTATTTCGATATAACCGACGCCGTTAAAGCGGGCGACAATGTCATTGCAGTGCGGGTGAATAACAAGTGGGACCCGCAAATCGCCCCGCGTGGAGGTGACTGGTTGTTTTTGGGAGGCATTCACAGGGGTGTATATCTGGTTATTACCAGTCCGCTTCATGTCACATGGTATGGAACGTTTGTCACCACGCCGCAGGTTTCCGCGTCTCAAGCAAAGGTCAATGTTAAAACCGAAATAACGAACGAAAATACGATGCCGGTCAACTGCACAGTCAAAACAATCATTGCTGATGCAACCAATGCAATAGTAACCACGATGGAAAGCTCCCAGCTGATAAATGCGGCAGCGGTGTATGAGTTTGACCAAACCAGTCCGGAGATTTCGAATCCACATCTGTGGTCTCCTGAAACACCCTATATGTATCATGTAAAGACGATCGTTTCAGATAATAAGGGTGTCATAGTGGACAATTACGAAAGTCCGCTGGGCATACGGTCCATTCAGTGGAGCGCTGATCAGGGCTTCATGCTGAATGGAGCGCGTTATCTGATCAATGGCGTGAATGCGCACGATGATCGCGCCGGCTGGGGCATTGCGCAGACAGGCGCGGGCTTTAGGAGAGACGTTTTGCTCATGAAACAGTGCGGCTTTAATTTTATCAGAGAATGTCATAATCCACACGATGTTTCTTGGGATGACGCCTGTGACCAGCTGGGAATGCTTGCCTGGCCGGAAAATTCTTTCTGGGGAGTGGGCGGATTTAAGACCAACGAAGACGGTGGCTGGCACCAAAGTTCCTATCCTACCAAGATTGATGACGAGCAACCGTTCGAAGACAATCTGAAGCAACAATTGACGGAATTCATTCGCGAACGAAGAAACCATCCCAGCATCATTGTATGGAGCATGGGAAACGAAACATTCGATTGTCCGCGCGGAACCGTCATGGCCAAGTGCAAGGCGTTCTACCGGGTTCTGGCGGATCTTGCACAATCCCTTGATCCTTCGAGGCTTGCCGCTGTGGGCGGCGCTCAACGACAGGGGTTTGACAAACTGGCGCCTGTTGTCGGATATAACGGAGATGGGGCGACGATTGCCACCTATCAGAATCCGGGGGTTCCCAGTCTGATTACCGAGTATTACGATCATAAAGGTGTCCCGGCCTTTCCATGGCGGGCAGGACAAGTCCGGTGGGTGGGTTTTGGCTATGGATCGTTCCTTAGCAATTACGGCGGACTGGGTGGTGTGGTTGATTATTACAGGATTCCCGGTCCCGAATGGTATCAATACCGGCAGGAAAATCTGGGAATTCCCTACACGCTACCAGCTCCCGGAACACCGGCAAAAATAATTTTAACCGCGGATACTCTCACCATTGGAAACAATGGCACGGACGATTCCGAACTCACCGCTCAAATTGTGTCTGCCGATGGCACACCCCTAGACAATAATCCACCGGTGACACTTTCAGTAACTTCAGGTGGAGGATATTTCCCCACAGGCTCTGCCATGACCTTTGACAATGCCACGTCTCCGGACACAAGGTGTATGCGGTATGGCATGGCGAGGATGACCATGAGGTCCTATGTTCCTGGAAATATTACAATCACCGCTACTTCCCCGGGATTACAGAGTGCAAGCGTTACAGTTCAATGTATCAACAGAGACAACTAAGCTTAAACAAATTGAAATAGACAGAGGTACCGCTCCCGTGAAAACTCCGCTCACCCGCCGCAAATTCCTGAAGACATCGGCGCTCGCCGCCGCCGCCGGCGTGAGCGCGCCGTTGTGGCATCCACGCGCCCGCGCGGCAGAGGCATCACCAGCCGCCGCGCTCGCCCAGTCCATTGCGGCCGGTCCGTTCAAAAGCTCCCGTGAATCACTCAACGCTTACCATATGCCGGATTGGTTTGCCGACGCCAAGTTCGGCATCTGGAATCATTGGGGGCCGCAATCCGCGGCCGAGTATGGCGATTGGTATGCGCGGCGAATGTATGTCCAAGGTGAGCCGCAATACCAGCATCACCTCGAACATTATGGCCATCCATCGAAGACGGGTTTCGTAGACGTCATCAAGTCCTGGAAAGCCGACAAATTCGACGCGGACTACCTCATGGGCATCTATAAAAAGGCCGGAGCGAAATATTACGTCGCCATGGGTTGCCATCACGACAACTTCGACATGTGGAACTCGAAATACCAACCCCGCTGGAACGCCGCCAGCAGCGGCCCGATGAAGGACATCCTCGGTTCTTTCGGGAAGGCGGCCCGGCAGCAGGGTCTGCGTTTTGGCGTCAGCGAACACCTGTCGAACAGCTTCTGCTGGTTCGGAACGGCGCACGGCAGCGACAAGACCGGTCCGCTCGCAAGCGTGCCTTATGACGGCATTGATCCACAGTTCGCCGATCTTTACCATGATTACACACAGATGCCGGCGGATTTCGTCCAAAGGGTTGTGAATGCGCCCGCGAAGGGCGCGATTGCGATGAGCCGCGAAGGACCTGATTCGTGGTGCATCAATTACTTCAATCGCATCATGGATGTGGTGAACAAGCACCAGCCGGATTTGCTCTATACCGACGGCGGCATTCCTTTTGGCGATGACGGCCTCGCGATTGTCGCCCATCTTTACAACATGAGCGCGAACCTTCATGGCGGAAAGGTCGAGGCGATTTACACCAGCAAGAGCCGGCCCGACGCGGAAGCCGGCATGTGCCTGCTCGACGTGGAGCGCGGCGTGGTGGACTCGATCTGGCCGCGCGCGTGGCAGACGGACACCTGCATCGGCAACTGGCACTACGACACACGGGCCAGATACAAAACCCCCAAGCGCGTGATTGACATGCTGGTGGACATCGTCAGCCGCAACGGCAATCTCCTGCTGAATTTCCCGCTGCCCAACAATGGCATGCCCGATGACAAGGAAATGGCCATCCTCGATAGCATCACCGCGTGGATGGCAGTGAACGGCGAGGGGATTTACGCAACCCGTCCGTGGAAAATTTTCGGCGCCGGCCCGGGCGCGGAATTCAAGCCACCAGCCGGCCAGCAGTTCAACGAGAATAGTCGGCAGGATTTCACCGCCGAAGAAGTGCGCTACACGACCAAGGGCGACACGCTTTATGCGTTCGTCATGGGTTGGCCGGGCAAGGAAGCGGTCATCCCATCGCTGGCAACCACCGCCAAGCAGGGCGTTGGCAAAATTCAGAACGTGGAACTGCTCGGTGCGGGCAAAGTCCTGTTCACGCAGGATGAAACCGCATTAAAGGTGCAGCTTCCAGAAAAGCAACCCAGCGAATTTGCCATCGCGTTCAAAATTAACGGCGCGTGAGCCGAAATCCACTGTCGTGAAAACCAAATTTACACGCCGCAAGTTTTTGAGAACTTCCGCGCTCGCCACCGCCGCTGGTTTGACCGCGCCGCGTTTCTTCTCGTCAGCATCCGCCGCCGGCACGCCCGGCACATCCGCGCCCTTGTCGCTGCCAAAATTGCCGCCGATTCCACCGCTGCCAGCCATCCCTTCAATCCCAACGCCTCGCCCTCCGCTTGGTTCGGTGCCGTTGGGCGAACCGGCCAATTATCCCGAAGCGAATATGGATTTTCCTATCGAACATGGCGTTTTCGAACCGACGTGGGATTCCATTTCCCAAAACTACCCGGCCAAGGACATCACCTGGCTGCGCGAGGCCAAGTTCGGCTTCTGGGTGCATTTCGGTCCGCAGTCAGCCGGGCAAAGCGGCGACTGGTATGCCCGCAGACTTTACCAGGAGGGCACGCCCGCCTACCGAAATCACATCCGGGACTTCGGACATCCGTCGGAAACGGGTTACATGGATGTACTCCACAAATGGAATCCTTCCGCGCTGGATCCGGCCGCGCTGGTTCAGCTTTATAGCGATGCCGGCGCGCGATTTCTGATCATCCAAGGCGTGCATCATGACCAGTTCGACAACTGGGATTCGAAATACCAGCCGTGGAACTCGGTCAACCTCGGCCCCAAGCGCGACATTTTGGGCGCGTGGCAAAAGGCGGTTCGCGCGCAGGGTATGCACTTTGGCGTCACTTTCCATCACGATTACAGTTGGTTTTGGTATCAGTCGGCGTTTGCGGCCGACCGGAGCAACGACCAGAACAAGCTCGGCGTGCCCTACGATGCCGCGCGTCTGACTCTGGCCGATGGCGCGGGCAAATGGTGGGAAGGCTTTGATCCCCGCCTGCTCTACACCGTCAACATGCGCGAGTATGCCGGCTTTTACAACGGCTACGATCGAACCGGCTCCAGCCCGCCGGACGGCATTTGGGTCAACCACCAGGAATATGCCCGTTGGTATGCCACCTGGTGGGCACTGCGCATCATGGATGTCGTCGAGAAATATGATCCCGACTTCATCTACACGGATGGCAATTCCACGCAGCCGTTTTCGGGTGATCACACCGGCATGGGTTACAAATGCGACGCCATGCAGCGAGTGCTGGCGCATTATTTCAACCACACGTCGGCGCGGCGCGGCAAGATTGACACCTTCGCCATCGTCAAACACCACCCGTCGGGCAATGGCATCGTCAACACCGCCGAGAGCAAATTTCCGGATGCAATCAAGACGGACCAGCCGTGGATTGGCGAGTCGCAGGTTGGCGACTGGTTTTATGGCCCGAATTTCATTTACGACCCGGGCATGGTCATCCGGCATGTGCTCGAATGCGTTTCGCGCGACGGCGCGGTCGCCATCTGTGTGCCCATCCGGCCCGACGGCTCGCTCGACGACGGCAGCAAGACGATGCTGACTGAAATCGGCCAATGGATGAAAATCAATGGTGAGGGCATTTACGGCAGCAAGGCGTGGACGAAATTGGGCGAAGGCACCCACCGGCTGCCCAGCGGCGCGCTTTCCCGCCGGCAGGCCGGCTATGTGTTCACGAACGAAGATTTCCGATTCACCGTCGGCAAAGATGGCAGTCTCTATGCCTTCTGCATGGCGGTGCCCGAATCCGGCGCCCAGCTTAAAATCACCTCGCTCGGCACGACTGCGGCGGCGCTCCCGGCACCGGTCAAAACTGTTTCTCTCCTCGGCACCGACAGCAAATTCAATTGGGCGCAACAGGCCGACGGCCTCGTCATCACCTGCCCCGAAACCACCGGCTTCAAGAGTTCGGTCTGCTTCAAAATCGGCTGGCAGGCATAGTCGTAACCAGACTTCATCCGCCAGCAACCACTCAATCCCCAAAATGAAAACTAAATTCACCCGCCGCAAATTCCTGAAAACATCCGCACTCGCCGGCGTTGCCGGTCTGACCGCGCCGCACTGGCTTCGTGGCGCGTCCGCTGCGCCAGATTCATTCATCACCACTCCCACCGGACGCAAGCTCGCCGCCGGCCCGTTCGAGCCGACTTGGGAATCGCTCGTGAAAAATTACAAATACCCGGACTGGTATCGCGACGCGAAGTTCGGCATCTGGGCGCATTGGACGGCGCAGTGCGTTCCCGAACAGGGCGACTGGTATGCGCGCAACATGTATATTCAGGGCACGCCCGCGAATAATTACCACGTCAAGACCTACGGCCATCCCTCGAAGTTCGGCTTCAAGGACATTGACCATATTTGGCGGGCGGAGAAATGGGAGCCGGAAAAATTGATGGCGCTCTACAAGCGCGCCGGGGCGAAATATTTTTTTGCGCTCGCCACGCATCACGACAACCTCGACTGCTTCGATTCAAAATACTCGGAATGGAATTCCGTCAACGTCGGCCCCAAAAAGGACATCGTCGGCACCTGGGCGCGCGTCGCCCGCGCGAATGGGCTGCGCTTTGGCGTGACCAACCACTCCTCCTGGGCGAACCGGTGGCTGCAACCGGCTTACGGATACGACGCCGAAGGGCCGATGGCCGGCGTGCGCTACGACGCCTACACCTTGACCAAGGCCGACGGCAAGGGCCAGTGGTGGGAAGGCCTCGACCCGCAGGATTTATACACCGGAAACGTCGTCAAGATTCCCGACGGGATCAAAACCGCCGCCGAGATGCGCACCTGGATCAACGCGAACACCAGTCTCGCAAAGAGCAATCCGATGCCGCCCGCGCCGTTCTGCGAAAACTGGTTTCTCCGCTGCCAGGACTGCGTGGACAAATATCAGCCGGACGTTCTCTATTTCGACACGAACGAACTTCCGCTCGAACAGCCCGGACTCGACGTGGTTTGCCACTATTACAACTTGAGCGCCGCGCGCAACGGCGGCAGGGCCGATGTCATCGTCAACGGAAAACACATTCTGCCGCAACACATCGGCGCTTTCGTGGAAGATATCGAGCGCAGCACCGCCAACGCCATCCGTCCCGAACCATGGCAGACCGACACCTGCATCGGCGACTGGCATTACAGCCGCGCCATCGCCGAGGAAAACCGTTACGCGACGGTCGCCACCATTGTCGCCATGCTCACCGACATCGTGAGCAAAAACGGCAACCTGATGCTGAACATTCCTTTGCGCGGCGACGGTTCGCCCGACGAACATGAATTGGAATTCCTCGCCGGCCTGACCACATGGATGGACGTGAATTCCGAAGGCATCTATGCCACGCGCCCGTGGAAAATTTACGGCGAAGGCCCGTCCACCACGGCCCGCCCCGCCGCGCGAGGAGCCGGTCGCGGCTCGGCGCCGGCCTACACCTCCGAGGACATTCGCTTCACCACAAAGGGCGACACGCTTTACGCATTTGTCGGAGCCTGGCCCGAATCGCGCAGCGCCACGATCAAATCGCTTGCGGATAATTCGCCGCAGGTCGCCGGCCGGAAAATCGCGGATGTTTCGCTACTCGGCAACGATGGCAAACTCGACTGGACGCAAACCGCCGACGGCCTGACCGTGAAGCTGCCGGAAAAAGCGCCGAGCGAACACGCGGTCACATTGCGAATCAAAGGCCTGTTGGCATGAGCGGAATGATCCCGTTAGGAGGGGCTGCTTCAAGGGCAATCAGCCAGACGCCGGCCGCCTAGTTCAACGAAACGCCGCGGCGGACGTAAGTGGGAATGTCGAGGTCTTCGCCCTTGTGGATGGTCGGCTCGCTCTTGTCAAACCGGCCCTTGGAAACGATGGCCAGCGGCAATTGCGTCTGGAGCAGCTTGTTGGCGGCCCGGCGAGCGCGGCCATGGCGCGAAACTGCCTGTTCGCGCTGATGCAGTTGGAGTGCGGACGTCTTGTCCGCGTGGTTGGAAGAATCTGAATTCGCGGGCGGGCCGCCCGCGCTCCGCGGAACGATTTGCTCCGGCGAATCAGCGGTTGAAATTGACGGATCATTTTTAGAAACGAAATTTCTCGCCGCGATCAGCGTGACGGACAATTTGTTTTTCATTTCCGCGTCCACCGCCGCGCCCATGATTATCTGGGCGCGTTCGCAATGGCGTCCGATTTGTTCCATCACGCGGTTGACATCGGCCATGGACAAATCCTTTCCGCCCATCAGACTCACGAGGACGGCGTCGGCGTCGGCGAGGGCGCGGCCTTCGTCCAGCAGCGGATGAGCGAGGAGTTTTTCCACGGCTTCGCGCGAGCGGGCGGGGCCGCTGGCCTCGATAAACGCGAACGCGCTCTCGGAATGGCGGTCGCGCACGAGGGCGCAAAGGTCGTCAAAATGAATCTGGATGAGGCCGGGGCGCGTGAGCAGCCGCCAGACGCCGCGCACGCCCTCGACGAGCAGGCCGCCGGTGATGCGGAAGGTGTCGAGGACGCTGGTATTGTCGTCAATGAGCTTGAATGCTTTCTGGTTGGGCAGGCAAATCACGCCGTCGGCGACGGATTTTAATTGTTCCAAACCCTGCTGCGCCTGCTGCTGGCGGCGGTTGCCTTCGCAGACGAACGGCAGCGTGACAAACGCGAGGACGAGCGCGCCGGTCTCCTTCGCGGCACGAGCGAGGACGGGGCTGATGCCGCTGCCCGCGCCGCCGCCAAGCCCGGCGATGATGAGGACGACGGTCGCGCCGTCGCAGGCGGATTTGAGCGTGGGAAATTGCTCCTCGGCGAGGGCGCGTCCGCGTTCGGGATCGCCGCCGGTGCCGAGGCCGCGCAATAATTTCGTTTCGAGATGAATCTTGACGGTCGCGGACGAGGCGGACAACGACGCGGCGTCGGTGTTGATGGCGGTGAAACCCGCGCCGGCAAATTCCTCCGCGTTCAGGGCGTCGAGCAATTGGACGCCGGCGCCGCCGACGCCGAAGATTTTTATAGTGCGTTGCGATTCTTCGGCTGCCACCGCCGGAATTTCGGTTTTAGTTTTCATAAGAAGCCTCAGCTTTATGATTTCTGCCACAGCGTATTCTTTGCAAAATTCTTGTCGTTACCTGGGAAGCAGCGCTTTCCGAGATGACTGCTGGGCAGTGCGCCATTGAGCGTTCCAGATATATTGGCAATGAGTATTGCCTCAACAGCCTCGATATACGCGTTCGGCACAGTTTCGTCGAAGTGAAACCAACTCACATTATCCCATGCGTGTGAATACCAATCTTGAGCATGTTTGCTTAAACGATTAGCTATAGGGCTGCTCCCCTTCTTCCCTTTTACCGCCTTGCCAACATATATTGGCGTCGTGCCGCAACAAAGAACGTAAATGCCGCGGGCACCCTTCAGTGGTGGATTTTTTTCAGGCCACCCACGTTCGGTCCAGTTGACTCGCCCATCCTTGACCTCAAATATATCAGATCGTTGCCAGAATTCCCCGAACTTTGTAACCAACTGTTTCGTCATAAAAACATTTTTGTTGGGTGTTAGAATTCTATTCACGACCGCTGCAAAAATCTACCGAACACGCCCTTGATTCCCTGCGCGAGGGAGGATTTGCCATCGCGCTTGCGGTTCTTGAAGGAGCCGAATTTGACGAGGCCGATGGCGGCGGCGAATTCAGGCTGGTCCAGCGCGGATTTGAGGCCGCTGATGGAATTGGTCTGGCCGATGGAAACGGGCATTTGCAGGACCGGTTCGGCGAGCTTCGCGATGTGGGGAATGCGCGCGCCGCCACCGGTGAGAAAAACGCCGGCGCGCAGGTAATCACAAAGGCCCGCCTGCTCCAAGTCCTGCGCGATGAGTTGGAAGATTTCCTCGAGGCGGAGCGACATGATGCGCTGGAGATGACCAACGTTGATGGTCTTGATGGGCAGGCCGAGTTCGTTCGTGAAAGTGACGGCGCGACCCTGGGCGGCCTCGTCCACGACGGCCGAGCCGTGCTCGAGCTTGAGTTTTTCCGCGCGGCTCAACGGAACTTTCAAGCCATAGGCAAGATCGTTTGAGACGTGGTCGCCGCCAATCGCGAGTACGCCCGTATGCCTGATGACGCCGCCGACATAGACGACGTAATCCGTGGTGCCGCCGCCGATGTCAATGACGAGCGCGCCAAGTTCCTTCTGGTCGTTCGAGAGGAGCGCGAGCGAGGCGGCAAGGCCGTTGAAGACGATTTCGTTCACCTGAATCTGAAAGCCCTTGACAAGGCGGATGGGATTCTGGAGGCGGTTCGTGTTTCCGTGGACGACATGCATGTCCACTTCAAGCCGCGAACCGAGCATCCCGACGGGATCGGTGATGCCGTCCTGGCCGTCCACAAAGAAATGCTGGCGGATGGCGTGAACAAGAGAATTCTCGGCCGGAAGATTGATGGCCTTGGCATTTTTGACGACATCCTGGACGTCGTCGTTGGAAATCTCGCGGTCGGCGGAAACAACCGGATGGACGCCGCGGTTGTTGAAGCCCCGGATGTGGCCGCCGGTGACGCCGAGATAAATGTTGCTGATTTCAGCGCCCGCCATGCTTTCGGCCTCGACGATGGCGTTCCGCACGTCCTCCTCGGCCTGTTTCGGATCCACCACTTCGCCCTTGCGGACGCCGCGCGAGCGCGCCTGGCCCAGGCCGATGATGTTCAGCGCGCCGTCGGCGGCCTGTTCGCCGACAACGGCGCAGACTTTCGACGTGCCAATTTCCAGACCGACAATGATGTTCGAGTCGTCAAACATGATTCCTCCGGGTGTTTGCTGGCGTTGAAACTGTTGGCGCTGCGGCCGGCGCGGAAACGATTTCCGCCCAGCGAACCGGGACATTGTTCGCAACCGCCAAATCGAGCGACGCAATCATTTTCTTCTGGCTCACGCCCCAATCGTAAATCTCGCGCCAGCGCCACAATTGTTGCTGCAAATTTTCCATGCCGAAAGTAATTTCGCCGCCCTGCCCCGTCGTCGCAACGATGACTTGCGGCGATGAAATGTCAATGCGCCGCAAATCCGCCAGCCCCGCCAGCGGCGCGAGCACGAGCAATTTCAACGCGGCCTGCGCCTGCGGCGACACGACGCGACGACCGGGCAGCAATTGATCAAGATTCAAGCCCGTGATGACCGGCCATTGATTGTTCATTTGCGAGATCGGGACCACGCGGCGGTGCGGATCGAGCGGTTGCATCACAAAACCGTCCGCGTCCAGTTGAAAAATTGAAATGACAATTCCGCCCGATGCATCCGTGCGCGGCACATTCACCTCGGCGACCGGCTTTCGCTCCGTCACGCGGATTTTCAGCGTGCGCGGCAGCACGCGCTCGACGGAAACAGATTGAATCGCCGAAACGAGTTCGAGATTGCGTTTCACGGACGCCAGATCGAGCGCGATCAAATTCGCGCCGGGCTTCACGTTCGACCATTGCTGCAATTGCGCCGGCAGAATCATGCCGTCGGTCTGCACTTGGATGTTTTGGATGGCGAACTCGGAATTTTCATAAACGAACTTGTCGAGCGCCCATTCGCCAGTGCGCCAGAGCAGATAAAGCCCGAAAACCGTCAGAGCCGGGACGCTGACAGCCATGATCGCCAGCCGGGTGCGCGTCGCGCGCACCTGTTCGGAGCGCAGGCGCACGTCGAGTACGTGCCCGCGGCCCAATCGCCGGTTTTTTTGTTTGCGCTTAAACCACATAAAATCAATGACGAATGGCAAATGACGAATGAAATTTTGGCGCCGGTGCCCCCATTTGACATTCGTCATTCGTCATTCCTGATCCGCCACAATTTTTCGTGGTTCGCCGGATCGCCAGTTCCACCATCCGCTGGCAAAGCTCCACATAATTCATTCCCGCTGCCGCCGCCGCCTTCGGCAGCAGGCTCGTTTCCGTCATCCCCGGCAGCGTGTTGACTTCCAGCACCACCGGCAAACCGTCCGCGCGAACCATCACGTCCACGCGCGCGTAATCGCGCCCGCCAATCGCGTGAAACGCGCCGAGCGCGGCGGCTTGAATTTTTCGGGTCGTCGCGCCGTCAAAATCCGCCGGGCAGAAATATTCCGTGCGGCCGGCGGTGTATTTGTTCCGATAATCATAGCTGCCAGCTTTGGGCCGGACTTCGACAATCGGCAGCGGTTTGCCGTCCAGAATTCCGACCGTCGTTTCGCGCCCGATGATTTTCTCCTCGACCAAAGCTTCCGAATCAAACTTCAGCGCCTCCGCCAGCGCGCCCTGCCAGTCGGCGGCGCGCTCGACGAATTGC
>Ga0181520_10004307_pt1 | contig 23950 bp, 20 predicted proteins | sample PEATcosm2014_Bin_29_FD_132451 | JGI IMG/M metagenome (GOLD analysis project Ga0181520, IMG submission 132451) | Peatland microbial communities from MTU Mesocosm Facility, Houghton, MI, USA - PEATcosm2014_Bin02_30_metaG | ecosystem: Environmental > Terrestrial > Soil > Wetlands > Peat | place...
CATGCCGATCTGCTGCGTCAGCGCCTCGGCGGCGGATCGGGTGCCGTCGGCGATCAGCCGTTCCGCGAAGCCCTCCGGAATGATGTTCGTCACTTTCTGCCCGACGAGTTCGTCGCGGTGGTAGCCGAACTGTCTCTCCGCCTGCGCGTTCAGAAGGACGACGTCGCCGTCCTGGTTCACCACAATCATCGCATCCGGAGCGGCCTCCAGCAGACCGTAGTATCTGGCCGCCGTCTGCACCAGATGCTTTTCTGCATTGTCGTGCCTGCCGACCCTGGCGGTCGCCACTTTCGTCATACTCGGAGCGCACGATGAACTCACGGCCACCACCTCTTATGCCAACCCGCGAAGAGAGTTCCCTATGTCTCTTCCAACCACGTAATGCGCGCGGCATGACCCGGAGGTGACGAAGAAAGAAATCTTACCGGCCCGATCGTTGTGCGAATAAGTTCTTCGGCTGGTGTGATCAGCCCTATGCCACACGCATCGGTTGCACGATACCACTCGGCGAGACAGTCGGGGGGGCTCGGAATCTACTCAAATCCGCCCGGGGCAAGTCCGAGTAGATTCGGAGTCGCGCTGATGCCGGCCGTCACAGCACGTGCGACCCGCCGCATGGCTCGCGCACCGCCGGTCCGTCCCGATATTCCGGCCCGGCCGGCGGGCCGCGCCGGATCAGAGGCTCAGGCTGTAGACCCTGGCCGCGGTGCCGTAAAACAGCGCCGCCTTCTCGGTCGCCGACGCCCCCGCCGCGATCCGCTTGAACGCGTTCCACAGCACCGGATAGCTGCACATTCCCTTGTCGACCGGGAAGTTGCTCTCGAACATGCAGCGGTCCGCGCCGAACAGTTCGATGGCGGTGGCGAACCAACGCTGCCAGTCCGCGGCCATTTGAGCGGACGTCGGCGGCAGCGCGTTCTTGTCGTAGTCGAACCCGTTCACCGACATCGCCAGCCCGCCGAGCTTCACGTGCACGTTCGGACACGCCGCGAGGTTCTTCATGTCGGCGCACCACGCCGCGAACACCGCGTCGCGCTGCGTGCGGTAGGGGCCGCAGCCGAGCGGCCCGCCGAGGTGGTTGATCACCATCGCTGTCTCCGGCGCGGCGCGCGCCACCGCCAGCAGATCCTTCAGTTGCGTATGATACAGCCAGCAATCGTAGGTCAGCCCGCGCTGGCCCAGCCGCTTCACGCCACGCACGAAGGCCGGGTCGCGCAAGATCCCGGGCGGCGGCACCACCGAGGTATTCGGCACGATCAGTTCGTGGAACGCGGCGGTGTGGCGGACACCGCGGAAATGGACGCCGCCGGCCGCGATATGCGCGTCCAGCACCGCGTCGAGGTCCGTGCTGCACAGGTTGGCAAAGCCCACCATGCCCGCGCACGCCCGGGTCTTGCCGTAGGCACCGGTCGCCGCCAGCACCGCGACGGCGTTCACCACCTCGGTTTCGCCGACCGGGCGGAAGTCCACCGGCCCGTCCTGGCGGTGCATCCAGCCGCACTGCATGTAAACGGTCGCGACGATGTTGTGGCCGCTGTTCACGTCGGCGGCCAGCTCCTCCAACTGATAACGGCCCGACGCGCGGTTGTGCCACAGATGATGGTGCGCATCGATGATCGGCAGATCGGGTTCGATGATGTCCTCGCGCACCTGGTCGAGCCAGGCGGCGCGCACCACCAGATGGGGATAGGCCTGCCTCTCCGCCGCGACGTCGTTCATTGCCGTTTCATCCTTACCCAAGATTGCCCGGACGGGCATCGTCTACAGGTTTCGGATTAGCTCATTTTGAACGGGTGTCCAATGATCGGGGTCGCCCGGGACGCGCGCGGTTTGGGCGCCTGAATCGAGATAGTTCTATCATCCGACCCCGGAACTCAGGTATTCTGGCGCACCAGCCAAACAGGGCTTGCCCCAAGGGCTGCCCAAAATTGGCAATGTGCCGCATACGTACCTCCGTGTGTGCCCATGCGCGCACGGCAATCAAGAACACAAAGGGGATATCGTGAAGATAACCGGAAAGCTCGCCTCGGCCGCGCTCGGCGCCCTGGCACTTGCGGCAATGTCGAACGGCGCCTTCGCGCAGCAGCAAACCATCATGCCGGCGAGCGGAACCCTCGCCATCTCGGACGGGGCTGCTGTCGGTACGCCCGGCTCTCTTGGCGCTGCCGCCGGGACGGTTCCCGCCCCGGAGCAAATCGTCGGTCGGCAGGAAGTCGCAATGCCCGCAAGCGGAACCGTCGCGATCTCGGACGGGGCTGCTGTCGGCACCGCCGGCTCTCTTGGCGCCACCGCCGCCAAAACGATGACCGCCCAGGAGTGAATCGTCGGAACGCGGCCGCTTACCTCAAACATTCCCGGTTGAAGCGCCGCGCGACGAACGGTTAGACTCGCGCCAGATAGGGCAAATGGCCACCGCGAGACCCGGGGGGAGAGGGGACGCATGGATCGCAGAAAGCTGCTCACCGGCATGGGCGCGGCCGCGTTCGCCGCCGGGCGCGCACAAGGGGCGGAAAAGCCCGCCTGGCTCAGCCCGCAACTGCCGGAGGGGACGCGCGAGGAAGCCACCTTGGCGGCGCTACCCGGCAAGAAGAAACTGATCTGCCTCACCGACCGCCCGCCCAATTACGAGAGCCCGATTGAGACGTTCCGGAGCGCCCTGACGCCCCAGGACGAATTCTTCGTGCGCTATCACCTCGCCGGGATTCCTTCCATGGCGGCGCTGCACGACTGGTCGCTGAGCGTCGGCGGCGACGCGGCGGAACGTCCGGTCATCTTCAAACTCGAAGACCTGCAGCGCGACTTCCGTCACACCGAGGTCACCGCGGTGTGCCAGTGCTCGGGCAATCGCCGCGGCCTGTCGGACCCGCATGTGGCGGGCGTGGAGTGGGGCTACGGCGCCATGGGCAACGCGACCTGGCGCGGGCCGCTGCTCAAGGACGTGCTGGACAAGGCCGGTGTCGGCGCGGGCGCCGTCGAGGTCTGGCTGGACGGCGCCGACGGACCGGTGCTCCCCAGCACGCCGGATTTTCGCAAGTCCCTGCCGGTCGAAAAGGCGATGGGCGAGGAGATCATCCTGGCGATCGCCATGAACGGCGGGCCGTTGCCGCTGCTGAACGGCTTTCCGGTCCGTCTGATCGTGCCGGGCTGGACCGCGACCTATTGGATGAAGCATCTGAACGGACTGACGATCAGCAACAAACCGCTCGATGATTTCTGGATGAAGGCGGCCTATCGCGTGCCGGCCGGGATGTTCCCGGTGGAACATCCGTTCCAGTCGCAACTGAACGCCGCAAACTGGCCGATCACCGAAATCGTGGTCAATTCGCTGATCGCCGATCCGGTCGCGGGGGCGGTGCACCCCGGCTCCGGCTTCACGGTGCAGGGCGTGGCGTGGGATCGAGGCCACGGCATCAGGACCGGCGAGGTTTCGATCGATGCAGGCCAGACCTGGAAGGAAGCGACGCTCGGCGCGGATCTCGGCCGTTTCGCCTTCCGCGCCTTCAGCTTCCGCCCGGGCCCGCTCAGGCCCGGCAGCTACGTGATCTCCTCGCGCGCCACCAGCAATGCCGGCGAGACGCAGGCGGACCGGCTGAAATTCAATCCCGCCGGCTACCACAACAACGTTCCGCAGCAGATCGCCGTCACCGTGGCCTAGGAGAGCAGGGCATGTTCCGCACCGTGCTGATCGCGATCCTGTTCGCCGCCGCGCCGGCTCTCGCGCAGGAGGCGGTGACCCTGAAAGCCGGACCCGGCCTGGATGCGGTCACCGCGACCTGCGCCACCTGCCACACGCTCAACTACATCAGGATGAATGCGCCCTTCCTGACGCCAGCCGGCTGGAAGGCCGAGGTGACGAAGATGCAGCAGGCCCTGGGCGGGCCGTTCGACGACGACACCGCCAACGCCATCGCGCAGTATCTCTCGGTAAACTACGCGGCGGTGCCGAAGCCCTGACCGGCGCCGCCGCGTGCCGTCGCTGCGTCAGACCACGTGGCCCACGCTCACCAGCCTGATGTCCGTCCCTGTGCTGCCATCGCTGGAAGTGACGAACGACGTGCCGCCCGCGTTGAGCAGCGTCAGCGTGTCGGAGACGCCACCACTGGTCACAGTCAGAACGTCGGTGTGGCTGTTGTAGGTCGCCGTGGCGCCGGCGTGGTAGCCCAGGCCGGTCAGGTCGATCACGTCGGCGCCGCCGAAGTCGTTGAGCGCGTTGGCGAGGTGGTTTGCCGAGAGCGCGGCGTTGGCGACTTGCAGGGTCTCGTTGGCGGCGCCGAAGAGGATCGTATTCGTGCCGGCCGCGTTCAACGCATCGAGAGCGAGCGTGCCCTGGTTGAGGAACGTGCCGCCGGAATAGGTGTTCGTGTCGGTCAGCGTGAGGGTGTCCTGGCCGCTCTTGATCAGGGCGCCCGGGCCGCTGATCGGGCCGCTCAGCGTCGCGCTGTTGCTGAGGGTATCGAAGGTGCCGCCGCCGGCCTGCAGGGTGATCGCCCGGCTGGTGGTGAAGGGCGTTGGCCCGCCCGACAGGAACACCAACGCGCCACCGCCGAAGGTGAGGCTGCCGGTGGCGTTGCCGAGGTTGGCGTCGCAGATCACGGCGAGCGCGCCGTTGTCGATCTGCCATGACGTGACGGCCGTCGTGGAGCCCGTCAGATCCCACGTGCCGGTGCCGGTTTTTTCGTAGACGCCGAAGCCTTCGTATTGGGCGGTGGGACCGATCTGACTGACGTTGAAGCTGCTGTTGGCGCTCCCGCCGAGCACCAGCGCATCGGCCGCGCTGTAGGCGACGACGTCGCCGGTGATGCTGTAGCCGTTCTCCAGCGTCAGGCTGTTCGTGCCGCCGGTGAACATGATGGCGTCGCCTGGCGTTCCCACGCCGCCGACGAGGCCGCCGAGGCCTTGGAGGGGCGGCCCGCTGGCGCCCCCGGAGATCGCGCCGCTGTCGACGATCGCAAGCCCGGTGCCGACAACGCCGACGCCGCCCACGCCGTTAACTGCACCGACGCCGGCGTACCCGCCGTCGATTATGCCGGAATTGGTGAGATGCCCGCCGGTCGCGGTGAACGCTACGCCCGCGCCGCCGTTCCCTCCGTTGCCGCTTGGGACGATGCCGACACCGCCGATGGCTGTTTCGCCGCCGTTGCCGCCGTTGCCGCCGTTGCCGCCGGCAACCGTGCCGGAATTATTGAAAGTCGCTCCGGTCGCGGTGAACTCCACGCCCACGCCACCGACGCCGCCGTTGCCGCCGATGCCGTTGAGGCTGCCGACGCCGACGAGGGGGCTGGGGGGTGGCGGAACGTAGCCGCCGGTGCCGCCGGTGCCGCCGGTGCCGCCGCCGACCGCGCCCGAATTGTTGAAGACCGCTCCGGTCGCGGTGAACTCCACGCCCACGCCGCCGGCGCCACCGACGCCACCTTGGCCGCCGGCACCATCACCGACGATGCCGCCGACGACGGCGCCGGGGGGCTGGCCGCCGCTGCCACCGATGCCGCCGCTCCCGCCGCCGATCGTGCTGGAATTGTTGAGAGTCGACCCGCTCCCGTTGAACTCCACGCCCACCCCGCCGGCACCGCCGGCGCCGCCGAGGCTGGTAGCGGGGGCTCCAACACCTGGGAGAACGTCGACGATGTGGTTGCCGGTGCCGCCGGTGCCACCGGCACCGCCGGTGACCGTACCGGTATTGCTGAAAGCCGAGAAGGCCGCGGTGAAGTCCACGCCTACGCCGCCCGCGCCCCCCACGGCGCCTGTACCGGCGTGGCCGATGGTATTGGCATCGCCGCCGGCGCCGCCGGTGATCGTGCCGGAATTGATGGCAACCACTCCGGTTCCGGCGAAAACGACGCCCCCGCCGCCGTTGCCGCCAGCGCCGCCGTAGCCGCCGGTATTACTGGAGCTAGTACCACCGTTGCCGCCGTTGCCGCCGGCTCCGCCGGTGACCGTGCCGGCATTGCTGAACGCCACCAGGCCCGCGGCGAAGTAGACGCCTACGCCGCCATCGCCGCCGCTGCCGCCGCTGCCGCCTCTGCCGCCGGTGCTGTTGCCACCGTTGCCGCCGTTGCCGCCGGCGCCGGCGGTGATACTGCCAGCACTCGAAATGCTGTCCGCGCCGCTGCCCGTGACCACGGCGCCGTATCCGCCTGCGCCGCCGCCGCCGCCGCCGCCGCTGCCGGCGCCGGGCGTGCTCTCGGTGCTACCGATGATGCCGTTGCCGCCGTCATTCGCAGCGATGGGGAGGTAAGGGGTGGTGATCGTGATCGTGTGACTGGTCAGGATATTGGTGCCGCCGGTGCCGCCGACGCCGCCGTTGCCGACGCCGCCGCTCCCGAGGCCGCCGTTACCGCCGAGGCCGCCGCCGGCCGCACCGCCGCCGCCGCCGCCGCCGTCCGTGCCGTTTGCCCCCGCACTGCCCGTGTACCCGGTGCCGCCAGCGCCGCCGGCGCCGGACCCAGATGAACCACCCGTTCCACCATGCGTCGTCATGACGAAGCTCCCTTCTGGTATAATCCAGGATTTCCCGATCGACGGCGGTTTGATCCGCTTCGGCACGACGATATGTTACGTCCCCGCCAAACGAAAGGTATTTTCCCGTTATTCTCGGAATGAAGGACCTGTCCGTCTGTCCAGAAGGCAGCCTAGGCCCCCGAACCGGTCGTTACAGCGCGTGCGCCTCGCCCCATGGGTCGCGCACCGCATCGCCGTCCAGATATTCCGGTCCGATCGGCACTTTCCCGTGCCCGCCCGGGATGTCGAGCACATAGGTCGGCCAGGCCAGCCCGGTCACCCGACCGCGCAGCGTGGCGACCAGCCGGCGGCCCTCCTCGATCGGCACGGCAAACCGCGCCGTGCCGGGGGCGGGATCAAGCTGGTGCAGGTAGTACGGCTTCACCCGGGCCGCCAGCATCGCCCGGAACAGCGCCTCCAGCGCCGCGGCGCTGTCGTTCACCCCGCGCAGCAGCACGGACTGCCCCAGCACCGGCACCCCGCGCGCCTGCACGCGGCGCAGCGCGGCCCGGGCGTCGGCGGAAAACTCGCGCGCGTGGTTGGCGTGGACCACCAGCCACAGCGGCTTTTCCGTGTCCAGCGCCGCCGCCAGCACGTCGGTTACCCGGGCCGGATCGGCGACCGGCACGCGCGTATGGATGCGCAGCAACTCGACGTGCGGGATGGCGGCGAGCGCCGACAGCAGATACCCGAGCCGGTGCGGCGCCAGCAGCAAGGGATCGCCGCCGGACAGGATAACCTCGCGGATGGCGGTATGGGCGCGCAGCCAGTCCAGCGCGGCGTTCAGTTCGGCCGTGGTGAGCACCCCGCCATCGGGGCCGACGTGCTCGCGGCGGAAGCAGAACCGGCAATAGACCGGGCACACCAGCAGCGGCTTCAGCAGCGCCCGGTCCGGGTAGCGGTGCACGATGCCTTTTACCGGCGACAGCGCGTCGTCGCCGATCGGGTCGGTGCGTTCGTGCGGCGCGGTGACGAGTTCCGCCGGGTCGGGGATGAACTGCAAGCCGATCGGATCGTCGGGGCGCTCGATCAGCGCCTGGATCGCCGGCGTGATCGCCACCGCATAGCGCTCCTGCACCGCGGCCGCGGTATCGCGGTCGGTGACCAGGCCCGCCGCGAACAGGGCATCGGCGTTGCGCAGCGTGCGGGAAGGGGGGGTGCCGCTCGGCATGGTCCTGGCTGTAAAGTGCACCCCCTTATGCCGCAACCGTCCTGGCACCCCGATAGCCTTGCCGCACGCCTGCCCTTCCTGCGCCGCAGGGCGAGGCTGGCCGCCGCCGTGCGCGCCTTCTTCGACGCCCGCGGCTACCTGGAGGTGGAGACCCCCTACGCCGTGACCGCGCCGGGCGAGGAGGTCCACCTGTCCGCCTTCGCCACCGAGCGCATCGCCCCGGACGGCGCGCGGACCCGCTTGTGGCTGCACACCAGCCCGGAATTCGCCATGAAGAAACTGCTGGTCGGTGGCGCCGGTCGCATTTTCCAGCTTGCCCGGGTGTGGCGCAACGGCGAGGGCAGCGACCTGCACGCCGCCGAGTTCACCATGCTGGAATGGTACCGCCCCGGCGCCACGCTGGACGATCTGATCGCGGAAACCCACGCCCTGCTGTGCGCCGTGCTGCCGCCGCAGGTCTCCCGCCGGGGTGTCGCGACCGACCTCGGCAGCGCCGAACGCCTCACCATGGCGGACGCTTTTTCGCGCTACGTGGGTGCCGACCTGCTGGCCACCGCGGACGACGCCCCCGCGCTGGCCGCGGCGGCCGGCGCCGCGCTGCGCCCCGGCGAGACCTGGGAGGACCTGTTCTTCCGCCTGCTGCTGGAGCGCATCGAGCCGCGCATCGGCCGCGCCCACCCCACCTTCCTCACCCACTGGCCCGCCGCCCAGGCCGCGCTCGCCCGGCGCGACCCAGCCGATCCGCGCGTCGCCGAGCGGTTCGAACTGTGGCTCTGCGGCATGGAACTGGCCAATGCCTTCGTGGAACTGACCGACGCCGAGGAGCAGCGCGCGCGGTTCATCGCCGACCGGACGCGCCGGGCGGCGCTCTATGGCGATGCCGGCTGGGACATGGACGAGGCGTTCCTGGCGGCGCTGGCCCACGGCATGCCGCCGGCGGCGGGGATCGCGCTCGGCTTCGACCGCCTGGCCATGATCGCCGCCGGCGCGCCGCGCATCGGCGACGTCACCTGGCTGCCGGACAGGTAAGGCAGGCGAGGGGCTCCGCGCCGGGTCAGAGCGGGTTGTATCCGGGTTTCTTGTAGAGCGTGTCGGCCTTGCCGATGACGTCCGGCTTGTAGACGTTCTCGACCCAGTCCTTCGGCTCGATGTCCTCGATACTGACCGACACGGCTTGCTCCGCGCAGTTCGCGCCGGTCATGACGGCCTTCGTGACCTCTTCCGCGAGCTTCGCTTTCTGTTGCTCGGACCTGCCGGACTGGAGCTTGACGATCACGTGCGGCATTTTTCCCTCCTGGCGCTTAGAATTCCTGTTTTGTCGGCCGGAACACGATTTCGTTCACGTCCACATCATCCGGCTGGCTGACGGCAAAGGCGACCACGCGCGCGAACGAGTCGGCGGGGATCGCGGCCTCCGCATAGAACTTGCGGATTCTGGCAGCGGCGTCCGGGTCGGTCACGCTGTCCGGCAGCTCCGTCGCCACCGCGCCCGGTGAGATCACCGTCGTGCGGATGTTGTAGGGCTTCACTTCCTGGCGCAGTCCCTCGGAGAGGGCCAACACGGCATGTTTGGTGGCGGCATAGACCGCGAAGCCGGGCCCGACCTTATGGCCCGCCACCGAGGAGACCTGAATGAAGTGGCCGGCTTTCTGCTGCTTCATGTAGGGCAGCGCCGCGGCGATGCCGTACAGCACTCCCTTCAGATTCACATCGATCATCCGGTCCCATTGGTCGATCTGGAGACGCTCAAGCAGCGCCTGCGGCATCAGCCCGGCGTTGTTGATCATCACGTCGACGCGTCCGTATGTCCGCACCGCCGCGTCGACCAGGGCCTTGACCTGCTCGCGGCTGGTGACGTCCGTCGTTATCGCGATTGACTTGCCGCCACTGGCCTTCAACGCGGCCGCCAATGACTGCAGGCGATCGGCGCGCCGCGCTCCCAGCACGACGCTCGCGCCCTCAGCGGAAAGCAGCCGGGCGGTGGCCTCGCCCAGCCCGCTGCTCGCGCCAGTAATGACGACGACTTTTCCTTCGATGTTATTTGTCATGCTGTACCGTCAACTGCCATATTGTTCGTCGGTGACCTGCTCCATCCAGACGACGACTTTGCCGTCGAGCCTTTCCTGGATGGCGATATGGCTCATGGCCGTGGTTGGCGCGGCGCCATGCCAGTGCTTCTCGCCGGGCGGGAACCAGACCACGTCGCCCGGCCGGATTTCCTCGACCGGCCCGCCCGCGCGCTGCACCCGGCCGCAACCGGCGGTCACGATCAGGGTCTGGCCGAGCGGATGCGTATGCCATGCGGTGCGGGCGCCCGGCTCGAACGTAACCAGCCCGCCGGTCACCTGGGCCGGTTCGGGGGGGCTGAACAGCGGATCGATGCGGACCGCGCCGGTGAACCATTCCGCCGGTCCCTTGCCGGACGGCCGGGAACCCGCTCGCTTGATCTCCATCGCCACTCTCCATCGCTTGCCGCAGCCCTGGGGCTGTCGGTGGACAATTTAGGGCGTGTGTCCCTGGGGATTAGGCGTTAAAAACCGAATGGACCTATAAGCTGGCCTTCTGAATGCCCCGCACCGACCTGAACGACATCGTGGCCTTTCTCGCCGTGGCCCGGCAGCGCAGCTTCACCCGCGCCGCCGCTCAACTCGGGGTGTCGCAGTCCGCGCTGAGCCAGACCGTGCGCGGGCTGGAGGCGCGGCTTGGGCTGCGGCTGCTGACCCGCACCACCCGTAGCGTCGCGCCGACCGAGGCGGGGGAGCGCCTGCTCCATGCCGCGGGGCCGCGCCTGGACGAGATCGACGCGGAGCTGGCGGCCCTGAGCGAGTTGCGCGACAAGCCCTCCGGCACCATCCGCATCACGGCGCACGACCACGCGCTCCGGGCAGTCCTCTGGCCCGCGCTGGCGAAGCTCCTGCCGGATTATCCGGACATCAAGGTTGAGATCGTCATCGACTACGGCCTGACCGACATCGTGGCCGGGCGCTACGACGCCGGCATCCGCTCCGGCGAGATGGTGGCCAAGGACATGGTCGCCGTGCGCATCGGGCCGGACATGCGCTCGGCGGTCGTCGGCGCGCCGTCCTACTTCGCCAAACGGACAAGGCCGAAGACGCCGCAAGACCTGACCACACATTCCTGCGTGAACCTGCGCCTGCCGACCCTTGGCGGGCTCTACGCCTGGGAGTTCGAGAAGGGAGGGCATGAGCTGAGGGTGAGGGTCGAGGGCCAGCTTGTGTTCAACGGGACCGCCCCGATGCTCGAGGCCGCACTGGCGGGGTTTGGCCTGGCCTATCTGCCCGAGGACAGCGTGCGGGCGCATCTCGCCGATGGGCGTCTCATCCGGGTGCTCGCCGATTGGTGCCCGCCCTACCCGGGCTACCACCTTTACTACCCGAGCCGCCGCCAACTCACGCCAGCCTTCGCCCTGCTGGTCAACGCTTTGCGCTACCGGGGCTGAAGGCGGGCATCGGCTTCGGCGCAGCGAGGGGGCCTACCGCCCCCGGAACACCGGCTTGCGTTTCTCCATGAAGGCGTGGCGCCCCTCGACATAGTCCTCGCTATCGAAGCAGTCGCGCACCAGGCGATCGCAAATGTCGCGGTCCGGCGATGGTTTCTGCATTTCGAACACGGTGCGCTTCAATGCCTTGATCGTCAGCGGCGCGTTGTCGGCGATCATGGCGCAATACGACCGCACATAATCCTCCAGCCCGTCGACCGTGGTGACGTGGTTGAGGAAACCCATGGCGGACATCTCGGCGGCGGTAAACTGGCGCGCTGTATAGAAGATCTCGCGGGTGGCGGACGGGCCGATGAGGGCCATCAGCCGCTTCACCCCATCCGCCCCGTAGCCCAGGCCAAGCTTTGCCGCCGGGATGGCGAAGCGGGCGTCGTCGGCGGCGATGCGCAGGTCACAAACGGTGGCAATGCCGACGCCGCCGCCGATGCAGTAGCCGCGGATCATGGCGATGGTCGGCTTTTCGGTGCGCTCCAGCCGCTCGCCGGCCGCCTTCGAGGTCGCGTCATAGTGGGCCACGGTTTCCCGCGAGGAGCGCTGCTGTTCAAACTGCGAGATGTCGGCACCGGCTACGAAGGCCTTGTCGCCTTCGCCGCGCAGCACGATCACGCGCACCGCCGGGTCGGCTTCGAAGCGGTCCAGGATCGTCGGCACCGCCGCCCACATGTCGAGCGACACCGCATTGCGGCGCGCCGGGTTGTTGAAGATGATCCAGCCGATCGCTCCCTCGATGCGGGCGATCATGCGCTCGGTGGGCAGTTCGACGGTCTCGATGGCGGCCATGTCGGTCACGGGTCCTTGCTGACGGGAGGGACGGGCCCGAACAACCATAGGACCGCCGGGGACGCAAGGCCCGGGCGTGCTGCCGGGCCTTGCCGTGCCGCGGTTCAGTGCAGCATCATCACCGGGATACCGATGAACAGCAGCGCCGCCAGGAATATGGCGCCGAGCACAAAGCCCAGACCCCAGAACTCGGCCGGCTTGATGTAGCCGCTGTTGTAGTAGACCGGCGCCGGACCCGTCGCGTACGGGCTGATCACGCCCATGATGCCGGTGGTCAGCGCCAGCGCCATGACCAGTTCGGTGGCAGGCAGGCCCGGCAGCGCCAGGCCGACGCCCAGCATGATCGGGAACATCGCCGCGGTGTGCGCCGTGAGGCTGGCGAACATGTAGTGCGCGACGAAGTAGATTGTCGCCAGCGCCATGATGGTGGCGGTGGGTGAAAGCCCGCCCACGTGGTGCGCGGCGAATTGGGCGAACCACGCGATGAAGCCCACGCGCGCCAGCCCGGCGGCCATGGTCACCAGGCTGGCCAGCATGAAGATGGTGGTCCAGGCCGCGTGGTTGCGGGCCATGTCGTTCCAGGTGAACACGCCCGTCACGAACATGAATCCGATCGCCAGGAAGGCGACGATCGAGCCGTCCATCCATTTGTCGCCGAGTATCCACAACAGCACGGCACCGACCACGATCACCGCCAGCGTGATCTCGTGGCGGCTGATCGGTCCCATTTCCTTGAGCTGCGTGCTCGCCCATATCGCCGCCTCGGGGCTGTGCTTCAGCCGCGGCGGATAGAGGACGTAAACGATCAACGGCATCACGATCAGCAGCGGAATCGCAAACGGCGCGGCGGCGAGGAACCACTGCAACCAGCTGATATCGACGTGGGCCAGCTTGCGGGCGAATTCCAGCGCCAGGAAGTTGGGCGCGCAGCCCGTCAGGAACAGCGAACTGGTGATCGTGTTGGCGGCGAACGCCGTATACATCACGTAGGCGCCGATCCGCCGGCGCGACGGGTCGTTCGGCTTGCTGTTGTAGAGCGGCGGCAGGTTGGACACCATCGGGAACATCGTGCCGGCGCCGCGGGCGGAGTTGGACGGCGTGACGATGGCCAGCAGCGCCTCGGCGAGAACGTTGGCGTAGGCCAGCGACAGCGTGTTGCGCCCGAGCTTGCTGACCAGGGTGAGCGCGATGCGGCGTCCCAGGCCGGTCTTTTCGTAGCCCATGGCGAACATGAAGGCGCCGCCGATCAGCCAGACCGTGGTGCTGGAGAAGCCGGACAACGCCCAGTTCGCCGCGACGCTGACCATGTTGACGTTGGGATTGGCCATCTCGGCCGGCGACATCAGCACCCAGGGCGCCGCCGCCGCCGCCACGGATATCCCGATCAGGCCGACGGCCGCATTCGGCAGCGGTTCGAGCACCAGCGCCGCCACCACGCCGCTGAAGATGGCGAAGAAGTACCAGGCGTGCTGCGCCAGCCCCGAAGGCGGCGGCAACAGGGCGATGATGGCGATCACGGCAAGCGGGATGGCGATGCGCCACCACGCTACGGGGTTGCCAAGCTGGACCGGCTCAGCGCCGGTGGTCCTGGCCGCGATTCCGGACATCCTGGGTCCCTTCCTTCCGCGTGATGCAACAGGCGCCAGCTCGATGCCTGGTGGCAACGAGAGCGGGCGGCAGCGTGCTTATGCCCAGCCACGGGCCGCGGCATTGCGTTGGATCAAGGGGCGGTGGAAAGCAGGTCGCAGGCGCCCCTGGCCGGGGCGGAGTTATTTTGCGGCCGACGCTAACTCATATTGACAACCCAGGACCAATGTTAACAAATCAACCAGTGGAACGCCCGGGGACGGGGCGCGGGCGCTTTGCGGGATGCAGGGTGCAGCATCATCGTTCTGCGAAAAGGAGGAGACAATGAGTGCCGGCGTAACAGGTGCTGGGTCGGATACGGGCACGACGAAGGTGTCGCATCACTACAGGCGCGGCGTCATAGGAATAATGCTCCTGTTGATGATTACAATTGGTTACATCGACAGGATGACGATGTCGATCTCGGGGCCCGTCATCGCTCGGGAGTTCGGCCTCAGCCCATTCACGATGGGACTTCTGTTTTCGGCTTTCTTCTGGGGCTACGCCGCCATGATGGTCCCGGGTGGCTGGTTCATTGACCGGTTTGGCAAGAATGTCCTCCTTCCGGTCGCCGTTTTCGGCTGGACGCTGGTGTCCATCGCCACTGGATTCATGACCTCGGTGGGGGGGTTGTTCGGAGCGCGCATCTTCCTGGGCGTCGGCGAGGCTCCCGCCTATCCGACCGGCAATCTGGTCATTCGCGAATGGGTGCCGTTGAAAGAGCGTGGTGTGTTCACCTCGCTGATGCAAACCGGCTCTCTGCTTGGCCCTGGCCTGGCGACCGCGCCGGCGGCCTACGTGGTGTCCACCTATGGATGGCGCGCCGCCTTCGTCATTCTCAGTTCGCTTGGCTTCGTTTGGCTGGTGGGCTGGCTGATTCTCTATCGCAGTCCCGAAAAGGCGCGTTGGATCACCGACGATGAGCGCGACTACATCATCGCGACGCGCGAGAAGCCGACGACCGTGGACCAGTCCAGCCCGGTCAGGATGTCGATCCCCACGCTGCTGCAGCAGCGTTCCATGATTGGCATCATGGCTGCCAACGGGGTGCAGACCTACGCGGCGTATTTCCTGTTGACCTGGCTGCCTTCCTATCTGGTCAGCTCGGACCGCCACTTCGACCTGGCGCACAGCGGCAATCTGACCTCCGCCATGTATCTTTTCGCGACGGTGGCGACGATCCTGCTCGGCCGTCTCGCCGACCGATGGCTGTCGCTGTCGGACGAGCGGGCGAAGCGGGGCGAGCGGCGGAAGGTGGTGGCGGTGCTGATGGTGGCAAGCATGGTGGCGCTTGCGATCGCCCCGTGGGTCGTCAATCAGTACCTTCTCGTCCTGACCATCGGCATCGCGCTGACGGTCATCATGGTGTCCATCGCCTTGACCTTTGCGCTCCTCAACGACCTGATCGTCGACGAAACCTCGGCCGGGCGGACCTTCTCGCTGATGTCCTTCTGTGGCCAGATCATCGGCCTGCTGGCGCCCATCGTCACCGGCTGGATCGTCGGTCTCGGCGCCGGGTTCACCGTGGTGTTCATCATCACGGCCGGCCTGCTGGCGTTGGGCACCCTGGTCGTCTGGGTGCTGCCGACACGTCAGTTGCAACCGTGACCAGTTGCTGGCGGCGTCGCCAGAACCAATGCCGCCGGCATTCTCCCGGAGGAGCGAAGCATGCTGTACAAGAGACTTGCAAATTTGGATGTGTTCATCTCGCTGATCTCGATGGGCGGGCACGAATATCTGCCCAGCGGCCTGTCTCGCGGTTTCAACGAGGACATGCAACTGGCGATCAAACCCGGCTACATATTCGAGGGGTTCGGGCAGGACGCGCGCAAGCAGATCCTGCGCACCGCCTTCGACAATGGAATCAACTTCTTCGATGTCACCCAGGACTCGGAAAAGGAGGCCCTCGGCCGAAACCTCCAGGAGGTGAAGCCGCCCTATGAGATCTACGTCCAGACCCGGCCGGAGTCGTTCGGCTATACCTACGACAAGAACAACGTGAAATTGGCCACCTACGACCTGCTGAAAGCCGAGGTGCAAAGAATACTGAAACTGCTCCACCGGGAACGGGTTGATTTCCTGAACATGCCGTTCATGAAAGCGGCCTTGGACAACGACCCCGATTATATGGAAAAAATCAGCCACAATATCCTGGAACTCAAGAAAGAAGGTCTGATTCGATTCGCTGTGGCAGATACTTTTTCTGGCGAATTCACATACATGACGCAAATCAACCATGGCTGCTTCGATGCGATTTACATAAATTTCAACTTTGCCGATTTTCATGCCGAGGAGAAGGTTCTTCCCGCGGCTGCCGGAAAAGGCATGGGTGTCTTTGCCCGCGAAGCCTTCATGAAGGGGGCGCTGTTCCGCATGGCCGAGGACATCGGCCTCACCGATACGGCCAGACTGGCCGATGCGGCGCTGCGATGGGTGTTGGCGCACGACGCGGTCACGACGCTGACCTATGGAACGGGCAAGCAGCGCAATCTTCTGAACGCGCTTAAGGTTTTGAAGAACGCGACGTTCACCGAGGAGGACGCGTCCATGCTCGGCAAGGTCAGGAAGTCGGACCGGTTCAAGCGCTACGAATCGCAGAAGACGGAGGAGTTTTTCGGCTGAGCCTGGCCGGTGATCTATCGCCGCGCTCCGGGTTGCGGTAGATCACCTTCCGACGCGTGCGACGCCACTCCGCGGTCCCCGCACGAGAACACGACCGAGCGAGGAGTAGGGAATATGGATTTACCAATCAACCATTTCAAACACGCCATCAAATCCGGCCAGTCGCAAATCGGGATATGGAGCAGCCTGCCCGATAACATCTCGGCGGAGATTCTGGCCGGCTCCGGCTTCGATTGGATGCTGATCGACACGGAACACACGCTGAACGACCTGCGCATGGTTTGCAGTCAGTTGCAGGCGGTCGCGGCCAGCCCCACCCACCCGGTTGTGCGCCCGCCGTGGAACGACACCGTCGTGATGAAACGCTTCCTCGACATCGGCGCCCAGACCTTCCTCATTCCCATGGTGCAGACCGAGGAAGAGGCGCGCCGCGCGGTTGCCGCCACGCGCTATCCGCCGCAGGGTGTCCGCGGTTTCGCCTCGGCGGGGCGCGCCGCGGGCTATGGCCGTGTGCGCGACTATTTCGCCCGCTGCGTGGAGGAGATTTGCGTTCTGGTGCAGATCGAGACCTCCCTTGCGGTGCAGAACATCGAGAAGATCGCCCGCGTGGACGGGATCGATGGCATTTTCATCGGACCCGGGGACCTGTCAGCCTCGCTTGGCCATCTCGGCAATCCGACCCATCCGGAGGCGCTGGCGGTCATCGACGATGCCATCGATCGCATCAAGGCCTGCGGCATGCCGGCGGGGATCTTGACCGGCAATGAAAAAATGGCCCACCACTACATCGACAAGGGGTGCCTGTTTACCGCCGTCGGCTCCGACCTGGGCATTCTGGCCACTGGCCTGGAGCAACTGGCCAAACGCTTCAAACCCGGAACCTGACGCGGCGGCGCGGCAGGGTCTCTGCGATTACCGCCTGGTGGAGTGAGCGCGAACGTGTCGAACGCCAACCCGGAGAACGACAGCTACAACTTGAGTGATATGGTCTATGAGAAACTGATCGCCGCGGTGATCAGCGGAAAGTTTGCGGTCAATTCCAAGCTGCCGCCGGAAATCGAACTGGCGCGGGAAATTGACGTCTCCCGCCCGGTTCTGCGGATCGCCCTGCAACGGTTGCGCGACGACGGCATCCTGAAATCGCGCCGCGGGTCAGGCAACTTCGTGATCCGCCAGCCGCACCAGACCGTCTTGCAACTGGTGCAACTGAGCCAGATTCCCGACATCCAGAATTGCTTCAAATTCCGCATCGCCGTGGAAGGCGAGGCGGCTTATTACGCGGCGATCAATCGCAACAACACCCTTCTCGAGAGGATTGACGGGGCGCTATCCGGCCTTGACGAGGCCGCGGTCCATAATACGTCGGGTGTCGATGTGGATTTCGAGTTCCACATGAGCATAGCCCAGGCGAGCGGCAACCCGTATTTTGTCTCGTCCCTGGCTGCCATCAGGGACCAGTTCATGTTCGGCATTTCCGTCACGCACAACCTGTCATTGCGGCGAACGAAAAAGCGCCTTTCCCTGGTTCAGGCCGAGCACCAGGCTATTCGCGAGACCATTGCCCGATCGGACCCGGAACAGGCGCGACTGGCCATGCGCCAGCATCTCGAGAATGCCCGCCGGCGGTTGTTCGAAGGGGACCTGGTCGAGAATTACCGCGAGGCGCATCACGGGGCTTGAATCCCCGCCAGGCCGTCGTGTTTCTCCCACGACCGCAGGTAGGCGGGGCGCCGCATCGAGCCGGCGTTGCAGCCCTGCAGCGCGCGCAGCCAGCGCGCCTCGGCCGCCGCCGCTTCCCGCCAGCAGGTTTCCGTGACGTGGCGGCGGTCCGCCGTGTTGCCGGCCAGCACGGCCTCGGCGCGCGCCGCGAAACCGCGTTCCAGGGCGTCGCGCTCCGCGGCAAAGCCGGGCCACGGCGCATCGCCGCGCAGCAGGGCGCGGTGCAGCATCTCGTGCCGCCACCATAGCGTCGCCGGGTCGTGCCTGTCGCCGGGTTGCGGTCCGAGGTCGGGCAGGCCCGCATCGATGAAGACCGGCTTGAAGAGGGACGTGCATGGCGCCGACGTGCCGGTCACCCAGTGCACCGCCGCGCCGTCACGCAGATCGCACACCAGCGAGCCGGCGCTTTGTCCGCCCCGGCGGCCGTCGCCGGCGTGCATGCAGATGGTGGCGCCCCGCACGTCCTGGGGGTGCCAATCCCTTCGCGCGCCGTCTTCGCCGTGGTCGCGCAGCACCGCCATCAGCGCAAGCACGTCGAGCCGACCCGCCCGTTCGGCCAGCAGCGACGTGCTCCGCGCGCATCGGCTGCGCGCCACCGCCAGCCCCGGGTTGTCCGGGTCCGTCACCGCCGCCGCGAAGTCGAAGTCGCCCCCCTGCCACCAGCCCTGTTCGCGCACAAAAGCCTTCAGCCCGTCGCTGCACTGCGCGAAGTCGGCGCCGATCGTGTAGGTGTTGGAGATCGACCGTGTCCCGCTGGCGCGCTGCACCGCCCAGTGCCGGCCAACCGTCTCCAGCACATAGATTTCGCGCGCATCGGCCACGATGAAGCTGTTGTCGTACCAGCGCCGGCGGAGGTGCCCGCAACTGCCGCCCTGGCCATGGCGTTCCAGCGCGCCGGTCATCGCCGCGATCGCCTCGGCGGCGGTCGCGCCGCGCTCCAGCCCGATCCGCACCAGGTCCATGCCGATCAGGGCCGAGCGCCGTTGCGGCGGCAGCCGGGGATGCACGGCCTCGTTGCCGATGGCGACCCCGTGCTCATTGGTGCCCATTTCGGCGCCCCAGGTCCAGAACGGGCGCGACAGCAGCACGGCATGGGTCTCGGCGGGCTGCGCGATGGCGATGTAGGTGGCCCGCTCCACCGCGCCGCGTCCGTAGCGGCGGCGCGGCTGGAACTGCAGAAACTGCGCCTCGTTGCGCTCTCGGTCGCTGTTCTTGGCGAACAGGGCGCCCCCGGTCACGGTCGCTTCCCGGCTCGCCGCCATGGTGTCGCACATCGTCCGGTCCTTTACGCCAGCGGCTTCAACGGCAATTCCCCGCTGGGAACCTGCACCCGGTCGACATTCAGCACCATGGACACCAGCGAGTAGTAGCCGACCGCGCCGATCAGATCGACCACGCCCGCCTCGCCGAACCGCTCCCGCACCGCCGCGAACTGGGCGTCCGGCACCGCGCCGGTGCTCAGCAGCGAGCGGACGAAATCGTGCACCGCGGCGATCTCCTCGCTCATGGCGTCGGGCCGCCGCCCCTCGGCGATGGCCGCGGCGACGGCCGGCGGCAAGCCGGCTTCCAGGGCCAGCCTGTGGTGGGCATACCACTCGAACTGCGCGGTCCAGTGCCGCGCCGTCAGCAGGATCGCCAGCTCATTCAGCGCCCGCGGCAGCGACGAGCGGAAGCGGACGTAAGCGCCCAGCCGCTGCGCCGTATCGAACAGGCCGGGGCTGCGCAGCAGGGCCTTGAACGGCCCGCGCATGCCGCCGCGCGGACCCGCCAGGATGGCCGCGCGCACCCGGCGCTGCTCATCGCTCAGCGACGCCTCATCCAACTCGGCAAACCGCTCCGGCTCCATGCCCGCCTCCCTCAGTCCCCCCGATCGTCCCAGCGGAACGCGCCGGGCGCAAGGCCGGGGAGACGGAGCCTGGCCTTCAGGCCGTGACTTCGAGCACCATCCAGCCCTCGTGCCGCCCGCCGAACTCGTCCGTCGCGCGCACGCTCACGCGGTGGGTGCCGGGTTCGATGCCGGCGGGCAGGCCGGCCTGCCACACATGCGTCGAGACCGCCGGGTGGACCCAGGGCTTCTTGGTCGCTGTGTTGCGGGCATACACCTCGACCACGAACGGATCGGTGCGTGCCACGCGGCGCATCGGCGCGTAGGCACCGCCGCCGATCGCCATCTCCACCGTCGAGCGCGGCCCGCCGTCGAAGAAGTTCACCACCACCCGCGTCGCCGGCGCGGCGGCGCGCTCGATCGGGCCGCGCAGCAGCACGCCGCTGTGGTAGTCGCGCATCACCTCGCGTTCGCTGCCATGGAGCTGGCTGTCCAGCACAATGCGCAACTGGCCACGGTTGGGGTCGTTGGCCGGCACCAGCGTGGTGCGGTAGCGCGTGCCATCCACTTCCAGCACGTGGAACCCGTTCGGGCTACCGTCGATTTCGAGTGCCACCGGAATGCCGCGCTCGTCGAACGGACCGCTCCACCAACTGCCGGAGACGGCGGCCAGCACATGGTGGTGGTGCAACCCGCCGGAGAAGCCGTCGGCGGCGCCAAGATACCAGTGCTCGTTGGTATGGGTGTGGCCGCTGAAGCTCACGCTGTTCGGGTGCGAGGCGATTACTTCCAGAAAGCCGCGGGCATCGACGGAAGCGATGCGAGGCTCACTGCCCAGTTGTGTCTTCAGCGGGATGTGGAAGGAGAACACCACCAGGTCCTGCTTTGGCACCTGCGCCAGCACGTTGCGCACGAACGCCAGTTGCCGCTCGCCGAAATGGCCGCGGTACTTGCCTTTGCCATTCTCGTGGTTGGTTTCAGTACCTTGGTATTCGACATTGTCGAGCGCGAAGAAGGTCGCGCCTCCGTGCTGGAAGGCGTAATAGCGGGCGCCGAACACCCGCTTGAAGGTTTCGCGAGACAGCGTGTTGTCGGGCGCCTCGTAGTTCATGTCGTGGTTGCCGCAGCAATTGAACCACGGCACGCCGATGCTGCCGACGATGTGGTTGTAGCGGTCGTAGAACGACAGATCGTCGAACATCAGGTCGCCGTGGGAGATGCCGAAGGCGGCCGGCGAGTCCACGGTCTGCGCCACCACCGCGTCGCGGATATAGCCGACCTCCGCCAGGCTTTCGGGCTGCGGGTCGGTGAACAGGATGGCGCTGAAACGCGGCGCCTCGTCGTGGCGGCGCAGCGGAAAGTCGATGCTGGCAGGCAATGGTCCGGTCGGCGCGATGCCGGCGAAGCGGAAATCGGCGGCCGCGGGCGTGCCCTCGGGGGCATGGACATAGGCGAAGCGGGGCAGCTGGGTCGCCGGGTCGATTGGCGTCGACCAGCCCGTGGGCTTGATCACGAACAGCGAGTCGCCGGCGGCGACGGGCAGGCTCCAGTGTCCCTCGGCGTCGGTCGGCACGACGTCCATCCCGTTGGAGACCATGACACCCGGAATGCCGCGGCTCGCCGGGCTGCGCCGGCGGCTGCCGTCGGTGTCTTCGAACACGGTGCCGCGCGCGATGGTGGTGGCGGCGGTCTGGGCGAGTGCCGGCCCGGCGGCGGCGGCCAGTGCGGCGGCGCCGCCGGCGGTGATGGCCTGGCGCCGGGTGAGGGGAGGGGCCTGGTCGGTCATGGCGGATCGATCCTCAAACTGCTGCTGCCGCGGTGTAGCGCCGTTTCGGGACGGCGCAATGACAACCGTATGGCCGTTCCGTCACGCGCGACGGGACGTGAGGTTACGCAACCCCCAGGGCGGTGGCGCGGGCCGCGTGAAGGTCCCTCTCAGTGGTAGCCGAAATAATGCGGCAACGTCAGGGAGATCGCCGGCACATAGGCGATCACGAGAGCGCACACGAACATCACCCCGAGATACTTGAGCGCGGGCTTCGTCGCATCCTCGAGCGTCACCCGGCCGATGGCGCAGGACGTGTAAAGGCCAAGACCGAGCGGCGGAGCGAAGTAGCCCAGACCCATGCCGAGGATGAGCAGCAGCCCATAGTGCAACGGATTGAAGCCGAGTTGCACCCCTACCGGCATCAGCAGCGGGCCAAAGATGATGAGCGCGGCGGCGCCTTCCAGCATCGCGCCCATGACGATGAGCACCAGGAGCGATATCAGCAGGAAAGCCCAGGTTCCGACGCTGTGACCCAATGCGACCATCAGCAGGCCGAGATGATAGGGAATCCGCTCGATCGTCAGAACGAAGGCGAAGGCCTGGGACATCGCGATGATGAACATCACCATGCCGGCACGCGCGGCGCCGGAGATGAACAGGTCGATGAAGGATTTGACGGTGAATTCCCGAAAAGCGAAGCCGCCGACGACGACGGCATAGACGACGGCGAAGGCCGAGATCTCCGTCGCTGTCGCGAAGCCCATCCGGAATCCGACGAAGATGATCGCGATCATGCCGAAGGTCGCGCCGGCGCTGCTCCAAAGCTGCAGGGTACTGGTGCCCGGCTTCAGCTCGCGCACCGCTTTGACGCGTTGGCGGGGGGCCTGCAGGATCACGAAACCGATGAGCGCCAGGGCCATGAAGACTGCCGGTAGGAGGCCGGCCACGAACAGCCCGCCGATGGAAACGTTCGCCACGTAGCCGACGATGATCAGGTTGACGCAGGGCGGGATCATTTCCGCCATCACGGCCGAGGCGGCCAGCAAGGCGACGGCATCGGCCGGTGATTGCTTGTTGCGCCGCGCCGCCGGAACGAGCACCGCCCCGATCGCCGCGACGTCGGCCAATTTGGATCCCGAGACGCCGGAAAAAATCACCATGCTCAGGACGATGACGACATTCAATCCGCCGCGGACGCCAATGATCAGATGTTGCAACAGATTGACCAGGCGGACGGACATGCCGTTGGCGTCCATCACGAAGCCGGTGAGCATGAAGAACGGCACGGCCAGAAGCACGAAATTGTTGCTGCCGTTCGCGCCCTGCTGGGCGAAGGCCTCGAGCGGGATGACGCCGGAACAGGTCATGAAGATGATCGCCGCGAAGGCGAGGACATAACCGATCGGCACGCCGAGCACCAAGGTGACGACGAACGCCACCGACATCATCGTCAGCGGCCCGGGGGTCAGGCCTGGGAGATAGGTATCCGATGCCCACCAGAGCAGAGCGATCGCCGCCATCGGAATCGCCGCCTCGACGATCGCCTTGCCCGAACTGCGCGACAGCCGGTCAGCGGCGAAGACGGTCATGAACACCCCGCCGATTATCATCGGAACGTCGAAGATGTTCTGCGGCAGGCCGGTGGCGGTGGTCTGATTGAAGGTGTCGGCGGACAGTTCGCATCCGTGCCAGGTGATGGCCACGGAAACGATCGTCGTGATGATCCCGACAAAGGCGTCGGCGACCGTGAGGACGCGCGGCGACAGGCGTTCGCGGAAGAACTCGATGCCGATGCTGTTGCCGTGCGCCAAGGCGGTCGCGCCGCCGACGAAGGCCAGTGCGACCAGCAGGGCTTGCGCCACCTCGGAGGCCCACGGGAACTGCACGTGGAAGATGTAGCGGCAGATCACCGAATAGCAGACGACACATATGTTGACGCCCAGCAACAGGCCGGCGCAGCCGTCGGCAAGCCTCAACATGGGGCGGGCCAGCCGGCCTATATCGAAGGCTGGCGCGGAAATCGCGCCAGCCCTGGCGGAGTTCGTCGACATAGCTGCGATAGCCTCAGGCGCGGTATTTGATGGTCTGTTCGATCAGCGGTTTCGCGGCCGGGTTCTTGGCGGCGTAGTCGTCCCAGAGCGGACGGCAACGCACCTCGAACAGCGAGCGGTCGCACATGGTCACCTGGACCCCTTCGCTCTTCTGCAATTCCTCGAGCGCGTGGGCTTCGGCGGCCAGGGACACCTCGCGTTCGTGCACCACCGCGGCCTTGCCGGCGGCGAGGAACCCCGCGCGCAAATTTTCCGGCACGAGGTTGAGGGCCCGGTTGGCCATGATCGGCGCGATCGACTGGAAGGTATGCTGGGTCAGGCAGAGGAATTTGGCGGTCTCGTAGAACTTGGTCGCCAGAATGGTCGGCGA
>Ga0181520_10004309_pt1 | contig 23941 bp, 24 predicted proteins | sample PEATcosm2014_Bin_29_FD_132451 | JGI IMG/M metagenome (GOLD analysis project Ga0181520, IMG submission 132451) | Peatland microbial communities from MTU Mesocosm Facility, Houghton, MI, USA - PEATcosm2014_Bin02_30_metaG | ecosystem: Environmental > Terrestrial > Soil > Wetlands > Peat | place...
CCTTTACTACCATGTCGGAGTAAATCTGGATTGAAGTTTTCATAACAACGGCGCTTTAAGATGGCGCCATTGTTATTTTATATGAAAATGAGGGAAAAAGGGAGTTTCGTAATTCAAAGTGTTATACAGTCCCTGCATATAATCTCTATCCGAAAATATGGTTATGATATTCTCGGGCGGTTTTTCTTGACATTTTCTTAGTTAGATGTATTGTTTGACTTGAATGAAGTCTGACAATCGAGTGATTGACTAGGCAACAGGAACAACAACGAACAAAGGAATTATATGAGTGGTCTTTGGGACTGGCTCTTCGGATCCGGACAGAGAAAAGTAGACAAATGGTTGGATGCCAAGCTTCCGTGGCTTGGCAGGATCAATCGTTGGTGCGATAGACATCCCGTTTTTCTGCTCGTGGCTGTCCTGATAATACTGGTCTGGGCAGCGGTTGAAATCAAATGGTTGAAACACTGAATTGAAAATATGAAAATAAGAATCAACCAATCTCGCCGGAATAAGCAGGGCGGATACTGGATGTTACTGATTGGCATCCTTTTGGTATTCGCGGTGGCGACCTTGATCTATTGTGGGCTAATGCAGATAATCCGTGTAGCGTATCCACCAGGGACCGCACAGGGCAACAGTGCTACCAACTTTACCATAACCGTGCACACTAACTCTCAGGAGGACGATAATGTCATTAAGAGGCCTGCCCTTAAAAAGGCTTCCGAGACGGATCCTACTTGTACTCTTTTTGTGCAGTATGGTTACGCTGATAGTTATACCAATTGGGGCAAGTACGCGTTCTGGGACGCGGTCGGCACAAATGAGGTTGAGCCCGTGGATTATGCCTACCTCACGGCCTTAGACGACACAAACTATCTCGCTTACGCCTGCACCGAATACGGGTATGGATTCGAGGTGGTAATGAATACGGACGATGGCAGTATCATATTTGCGCGAGAGTACTCACCGTCAACAGTGATCATCAGTAGATCAACAAATCTCCTTGATTGGAGACCTGTCTTTACCAATACGACGGTGGGAGTGAACACTGTGGAGGTTTATAAAGACACCGGCGCCTCTCTCCCAGCTACATTCTACAGGCTACAGTACACTCCGTCGCCGAAGGCCGCGCCGCCCCGGTCGTGATCATTACGGTATTGATCATTCGATTTTCACGATCCGTCCAGCAATGGGCGGATTTTTTATATCATTGGATCCATGCCCATTCTTACAGCGGCATGTCGGGTTGCACAATATCCTTTTTCCGACACTGTTATGCAGGAGCTAGTGTTTATTGGCTATTTCGGGAAATTGAATAAGTTCAAAGTTCGAAATATGCTCTGCATTACGCTTAATAGTATCATCAATCTGAGCACTATCAAAACAGGATTGGCATAGACCTATAAGGGAAAATTTATCTGTCTTTTTATTGAAAACTGTTTTAAATTCGTTATACAGTAGCGTACGCTCTTTGCTATACAACTTACCAATATACAGCGTACGGGTGATCGATTTCAATCCATAGTTTTTACACCAAACTAACGCTTTATTCTGATGTCGCCAATTGCGTGTTTCCCAAGTGACTAACGTAACGATTGAAAAATTATTCATGCAGAGTTTTAGGTTGGAGCACTATTGTCATATCGAATGGAACATATTTTTCTTCTTTTGCCATAAAATATCGGGCTATGGTACGGATTTGGTTCTCAATGACTGCTTTCATGGTATAGTGCTTCCCGTTCCATACGACCATCGTATTGAGACGATTGAGCACACCTTCCACGAGAATTCGCTTTCCCTCTTGCGACAATTGGTACTGTCCGGGACCTATTTTCTCAAAACAGATCTGCTTGGTCAGTTTCTTTTCCAGAAAAAGCGGAAATATGATCGAGTCGACAATCGGCACTCGGAATTCTTCTACAAGATCGAGAACGAGAGCCGGCTTGCCGTATCGTTCGCTATGATAGAGACCAAGATACGGATCGAGACCTGTATAGAGACATGCTCGTTCGACTTCATTGTAGAGCATACCGTAGCCATAGTTGAGAGCACTGTTAAATTTGTCACGCGCCTCCGGCTTCCGTCCGGAAAACCGATAGAGCTTTTTGAGACAACTGAAATAACGCTCGGCGATGTAGCCTTCTATTCCAAGGAGTTGTTCGTTGCTCTTTTTGATTTTCGTCAGACGATCAATCGTCCCGAGAATAGTCTGCATTTGTAAAATTTCCTTACTGAAATCTTTTGTATGCTGATAACCGAGATAGTGCACATAAGAAATCTGATTTGCACACTTCCCTTTAACCAAGACTTTCGCTAGATCGAGTGATGTATCAGAGTTTGAAATTTCAAGCTGGGCTCGGCGGAGATACGCTAGACCTTTCGGTTCGCTTGAGAAAAGTCTACCGATAGGCTTACCAAATGATCCGAGATAGACGATGTCGACGTCATGATCAAGAGCAAGTTTGACGGCATTCGTTGTCAGAGATGCGGGACGGAGAATGACTATCTTTTCGAGCCGGTGGATTGGATATTCCTTCTTTTCTTTCACATTTGGGAAAGAAAGGGCAATACGTTCGCCTGCTGAGCCAATTTTTGTTCCGTACGTATCAATAAGTAAATCCATAAAAATATGATATAATGTCTAGTAATAAATATTTACCGATTACTTAACAGTTTATTATTATCATATTATATAAAAAATGTCAATACCATGTCTGGACATAACAAATTTTCAAAAATAAAACACCAGAAGGCCAAGACCGATGCTCAAAAGAGCAAAATTTTCGCCAAAATGGTCAAGCTTATCAGTGCCGAAGCCAAGAAAGCCGGTGGTAATGTACGCTCACCCGGCCTCGCCACCGCTATAGAAAAAGCCAAAAAGGAAAATGTGCCGAATGACACCATTGATCGTGCCGTCAAGAAAGCTTCCACCGACAACAGCGCGGCCATGGAAACGATCATATATGAAGCCTATGGTCCAGGAGGCGTAGCTGTCATCATTGAGTCTTTGACCGACAATCGCAACAAAGCCGCTCAGGAAATCAAGCATATTCTCTCACGGCATGGTACCGAGCTCGCCGCTCCCGGCAGTGCTTCGTGGGCATTCGCCAAGAATCATGAAGGTTGGACAGCTCAGACAACTATTCCCCTCGAGGATGCCGATATCGCTCTTCTGCAAGCCCTCGTCGAAGCTCTCGAAGAAAACGACGATGTTCAAAATGTCTTTACGAATGCGGAATAAAAGCAAAATAATATGAGAGTTATCGGCATTGACCCAGGCTATGATCGCGTCGGCATTGCTATCGTGGATAAACCAGAAGGGCTATCGCCCGACGAACATGTAAAAAATGGCGAAAAAGAAACCCTTGTCTATTCCGAATGTTGTACCACATCGTCCACCGACGACATATATAAGCGGCTTTTACAGGTCGGCCAGCACATACGCGATGTCATCGCCAAATATAAACCAGACATTTTGGCTATGGAAACCCTTTTCATCACTAAAAATCAAAAAACAGCTATGCATGTTTCTGAAGCTCGTGGCATCATTGCCTATGAAGCCGGACTATACGGCTTACCTATTTTTGAATACTCTCCGCCGCAGATAAAAGCGGCAGTGACTGGCGACGGTCATTGCGATAAAAGGGCGATCATCAAGATGATTCCCCTGCTTATCAGTATATCTGATACGAAACGGCATGATGATGAATATGATGCTATCGCCGTGGCACTCACGTGTCTTGCCAGCCATTCATCTACAGTCCATCTATCTATAGCCCGTTAAAAAATAAAAACTTTTGATATAGGCTTATATTGAAAAAGTTTTCCACAGTTATGTTCGTTTGCAAAACTGTACGCCTTTTGCTACAAATATGAAATTACCGAGACGATGTAAAAATAGTAGAGGATACATTAAAAAATAATCATAATTATAACAAAAAATTATGCCAAACATGACAAAAAACAAAGTGCAACCATCACCCATAGGGGATGATCTCGATCTCGAAGAAAAAACTGTTGTACCGGGAGAAATCGAAGAGGAAGAGACAGTTGAAGTTTCTGACGAAGATGAAGAATTGCTTGACGCTGATGAAGTTGACCCATTCCACGATAAGTGGGAGGAATAGTTACTTTATTTTGATTCGAATAAAGCGCTTCTTCCCGATGCGTAAAGCGATGTCACGTTCAATGTGGTAATTGACATCAGCCACAACAACTTCGCTACCTATTTCAGCGATTGCACCACCTTTGACCAGCCGACGGAAGTCTGTCTTTGATTCAACGAGACCTTCTTTCATAAGAATATCGATAAGAAATGACGCCTGGGGGACAGAAACTTCTTTTGCATCATCAGGTAATTCGCCTTTTTTGAATGTATTGGTGAAATTTTTTTCTGCTTCTTCTGCGGCTTTCATGCCGTGATACAGCATGACAATTTCCCTCGCGAGACGCGCTTTGATATCGCGGGGATTTTTACCTACTGCAAGATCATTTTTTATGCGAGCAATTTCATCAAGAGAAAGCCTCGTGCATAACAGAAAATATTTTCCGATAAGTTCATCTCGTACGGCCATGACCTTGCCATACATATCAGACGGACCGTCGGTGAGAGAAATGACATTGCCCCAACTCGATGACATCTTGCGCCCGTCAGTACCTTCCAACATTTGGACAGTAAGAACATCCTGCTCCGGCCTGTGATAATGTTTCTGAATAATCCTGCCTGCCTTTACGTTGAAAAGCTGATCAAAACCACCAAGCTCAACATCAGCCTCCACCGCCACCGAATCATAGCCTTGCATCAAAGGATAGAGAAATTCACGCAATGATACCTCCTCTCCACGATCAAAGCGATCTTTGAAATTTCTCCGTGCCGACATTTGTTGAACGGAGAAACTTTCAGCTAATTCAGCGATTTCTTGGAAACCAAGCTTGGAAAGCCATGTACTGTTGTAATGAAATTCCGCCTGCGAAAGGTCAATGATTTTACCTATCTGTTCTTTATAGGTTTTGAGATTTTCTTTGATCTTTTCCGAAGAAAGCATGGGGCGCTTCTCTAATTTATCGGAAGGATCTCCGATTTGAGCGGTAAAATCACCCACAATAAACACCACTTTGTGGTCAAGATCTTGAAAAGCGCGTAATTTCCAGAGAACAACGGCCCGACCAATATGCACATGAGGAGATGTTGGATCAAAACCGAGCTTAATACGGAGTTTCTTTCCCGACAGTAATTTTTTCTTCAAATCTTCAAGAATGAAAACATCTTCTACACCACGCGACACTATTTCATGTATTTTTTCTTCCAATAACATATCCATAATGTATCATGTGTGGTACAATTTTGCCATTATGGCTATGTTCTCAAAAATCCGCCGATCATATCATCGCACCAGAAATCGTATTGACACTATGCTCTACCACATCAGTCGTAAATGGCGAAATGCCAAGAAACATCACTGGTATTGGCGACATCTCAAGGCGATTATTTTCTCGCTTATTTCTATTCTTTTTATTCTCGGTGGAATCGTCGCTGTATGGATTTCGCGCCTGCCTTTGCCTGATTTAAGTGCCTTCAACGCCATTCAAGTACCTCAATCAACCAAAATCTACGATCGAACCGGCAAAATCCTGCTCTATAATATCCATGAGAATGTACAAAGGACAGTTGTCCCTCTGTCGAACATTTCTCCCTACATCCAAAATGCCAGCGTGGCTATCGAAGACAGCGATTTTTACACCAATATCGGTATTCAGGCGGCATCTATCATTCGATCGGCTCTCGTAGACTTGTTCACCGGCAGTTATGATCAGGGTGGCTCAACCATCACTCAACAGGTCATCAAAAATTCTCTTCTGACTCAAAGCAAAACTATCAGCCGCAAGATAGAAGAATGGGTTTTGGCTATCAAACTAACACGGGCAATGCCAAAAGCTGAAATTTTGGCTACCTATCTCAACGAAACGGGCTATGGTGGCAATATGTATGGTGTGGAAGAAGCAAGCAAGGCCTATTTCGGTACGGATGCCAGTGCTGTTGACCTTGCTCAAGCGGCATATCTCGCCGCCCTGCCACAGGCGCCAAGCTATTATTCACCGTATGGACAGAACAAAGCCGCTCTCACAGCCCGCCAAAAGCTCGTCCTTCAAAGGATGCTCGATAATAAATTTATAACACAGGATCAATACACTCAGGCAATAGCGGAAAATGTTCAATTCCTGCCACAAAATACCGGTACTTTACTCGCGCCGCATTTCTCCATGTATGTGCGTAATTATCTCGAGCAGAAATATGGCGATACTGCAGTTGATAACGGCGGCCTCAAAGTGACTACCACTCTCGATTATAATCTCCAACAAAAGATGGAGCAGATCGTGGCTAATTTTGCACCACAGATAAAAAAGCAATTCGACGCCACAAATATGGCTATGGTGGCTATAGATCCGACGACGGGAGATATCTTGGCTATGGTCGGTTCGGAAAATTATTATGATACGGCTAACGACGGCAACTTCAATGCCGCTACAACATACCGTCAGCCTGGATCTACTTTCAAACCTTTCGTCTACTCCACCCTTTTTGAAAAAGGCTACACACCAGAGACTATTCTTTTTGATGTTAAAACCCAATTCTCAACTCAATGCACCGTTGACGGCAAACCGAAAGATCCGACGGCATCTTCAAGCGTCTGCTATGAACCTGACGAATATGACAAAATCTACGACGGGCCAGTCACTATTCGTTATGCTCTAGCCCAATCGAGAAATATTCCAGCAGTCAAAGCTCTGTATCTCGCTGGTATTCCTGATTCCATCCAAACAGCACAAAATATGGGTATCACCAGCCTGACAAATCCACAAAATTATGGATTATCGCTCGTTCTCGGTGGTGGTGAAGTCTCACTTCTGCAAATGACAAGCGCCTACGGTGTCTTTGCTAACGATGGTATACGAAATCCATATCGTGCTGTACTCGAAGTAGACGATAGTAATGGTAATATCCTCGAACAAACTACCACCTCGCCGATCCAAGTCATGCCTATTCAGCCTGTCCGTGAAATAAACAGTATTCTTTCCGATCCAAGTCATGGCATCCGCATGTCGAGCATCAGCGCTATCACCGACCCCATGGGACGTCCTGTAGCCATCAAGACCGGTACTACCAATAACTACAAAGATGTCTGGGCTATCGGCTATACCCCGAATCTTGTCGTCGGTGCATGGGCCGGTAACAATGATGATACGCCAATGGATCAAAACATTGCCAGTCTCGTTATTACGCCGGTCTGGGGAGCATTTATGACCGAGGCTTTACCATCATTCCCTGTAGAGAATTTCAAAGCACCGGATCCAAGTCCGACAAATCTTAAGCCTGTCATGAGAGGTATTTGGCAAGGTGGCACATCATATATGATAGATAGTATTTCCGGTAAGCTGGCAACCCAATATACTCCACCATCCATGGTTAAAGAAGTGGTTCAGGATAATGTTGACAGTATTCTACAGTGGGTGGATAAAAATAATCCTCTCGGGCCAATACCGACAAACCCCGCAAATGATCCGCAATATCCATACTGGGAATACGGCGTGCGACAGTGGTTCGAGAATGTCTATCTACCAGCTCACCCTGATTTCAAAGAATTTGGTACGTCCACTATCCTCAATGCCCTCAATGGACCACTCATTACTTCCGGCTTGGCTTCTGGAACGCCCTTATTGCCCGACATGCCGACGCAATACGATGATGTGCATGTTCCGGCCAATTTCCCTCAAGTGACGATCACTTACCCAGCGTCGGATACAGCAGTATCAGCCGATCAGAAAGTCGTCGTCAACTTTACCGAAACAGGAAAATTTCCTATTGAAAAATCAGATTTGTACATCAATGGCCAATATATGAGCGAAAACGATAGCAATTTAACCCAATTTACATTCGTCCCTAGTGATGTTCAGGGTATAAATATGGATGCCACAAATACCATAACTGTGTCGGTATATGACAATGTACTCAACGAAGGTACCGCTGAAGCAGAATTTGTAGTGCAATAATATATCGCTACACTCTACCACGATCTATTTACTGGATATCCGAGATGATAGCTTGCGGATTAGTCTCTCGTATGCTTTTTAAAATTGATTCTTTCTTTATAAAAATTTGATTTTTCAGAGCTGGATTTATGTGGTTGACGCGAATAATTTTATTTCGTATATCAATATCTTTCAAGTTCAATCCACTATCAACAGAAGTATTCCCGGTAATAATGACGTGCTTCTTAATAGCGTCAATAACACTTTGTCGCAAAGCTATTTCTTTTCCTGCGATATCTTTAAATTTATCAAAAAAAGTGCTGATACTGAGCATGGTAAAAAAAATAAAAAACTATATGATCAACTTCGAATCCATCAACGATTCATCGGCATGACAAGGTAAGTAAAGCTCGTATCACCGACGGGATGCATAACCATTGGCCGATTGAGACCACATAAGCTCAAACTAATGCTGTCGGCCTCTATAGACTGGAAACAATCAGCAATATAGCGATAGTTAAAGTTTATCTCTATATCTTCGCCAGTTAAAGCACCTGCAAGCTTATATATGGTTTCACCAATATCTTTATTATTCGTTCGTAATTCAAAAATACCCGATTGAGGAGATATTTTGACATGAATTTGATTGAATTTATCGGAAAAAATATGGGAAATCTTGAGAGCATTGATGATATCCTGCTTCAAAATGACCACTTCAGTCTTAGTTTCTTTGGGAATAATCTGACGATAATCAGGAAATGTTCCATCAATAACCCGAGAAATAAGATATACACCTTTATAATTAAAAGCTATTTGATTTTTACTCAACTCAATAGTGATATCATCATTAATACCCTCAAGAATTCTCATGATTTCTGGAATGTTCTTAAAAGGGATTAAAATTTGTCCAAAATCACCCCCATCAACACCTTCTTTTGATTTATTTTCTTTATTTTTCTTCAATATAATCTTCTTTTCAGCCAACCGAAATGAATCAGTTGCGGCAAAGATAGCAGATCCTTCCTGATAATAAATATAAACACTTGAAAGCTCTGGTTTTATATCGGAAACAGAGGCAGAATACCAAACCATTTTCAAACCTTTAAGAAAATCATTGGAATTGATAAAAAAAGTTTGATGATCCTTGATCCGAGGAATATTAGGAAACTCCTCATGTGGCATAGTCTTAATAACACTACTTATAGAACTTGTGGTAATAGTTACATTTTGATCGTTCGTTTTAATAATAATCCCTTTATCTTCCGATGTTATTCCTGAAATAAATGAGCTTATAATACCTGCGGGAATAGCCACAATACCCTCTTCGTGAACTTTTACGGGAATAAGGATCTCAATACCGAGATTGAGGTTGGTAGCTTTAATAATAAGGGTATTATTTTTTTTAGCTTCAAAAAGAAGACATGATAATACCGGTAAGGTTATATGTTTTGTAGCTATTTTTTCAGCCTGTCGTATTCCATTAATTAATTTTTCCTGTATGCATTCTATGTTCATGATTTTTATATTTATGTATATATTATTACTATTAGTCCTGTGGATATGGGGATAATTTTATTATATCTATACTACATACGATTATATTTACTTTTTTATAATTATATCATGTTGATAAAGTATTTATAAAAATTGTTTAAAAAATAAATAAATTTATTTATTCACATTATATAAACAATTCATTAACATTATCTTCACATACTTTCCACACCATATCCACATTAAATCAGGGCGCGGATCTGGGATAACTCTTCAATAAGCATAGGATTTGTTTTTAAATCATCTTTTATTTTTTCACACGAGTGAATAACGGTGGTGTGGTCTCGCCCACCAAGTTTTTCACCAATCGATGGAAATGAAATGTTAAAATCCTCACGAAGAATATACATAATGACCTGTCGTGGCTTAACTACCTCCTTTTTACGCGTTTTATCAAAGACGCTATCTTCACTGATATTGTAAAAATTGGCGATAGCTTTAATAACATCCTTCACGGGAGTATTTTTCTTTGGTTTGGTACTGTTTTTAACGAGGTTTTTTATTTCAACAATACTCAACTTACCTTTTAGTTGAGTCTGACAGACAATAGTATTGACTACACCCTCTATTTCCCGAATACTTCCTTCAATATGTTTTGCTAAATAGTCAACAATGTCATTCGATAGCTCCATATTATTGTTTCTTATTTTAGCCTTAAATATAGCCACTCTCGATTCATTGTCGGGAGTAGGAATATCCACAATCATACCGGAATTAAAACGGGTTTTGAGGCGATCTTCGAGCTCGGTGATGAAATTTGGGTGTTTATCGGAGGAAAAGACCAGTTGACGGTTTGAATTTATAAAGGTGTTGAATAGATGGAAGAGCTCCTCTTGGAATTTTTCCTTACTACCGAAGAATTGGATATCATCCATAATGATGACATCATATTTTCGGTATTTGTCTTTAAATTTTTGGGCGGTGTTTGTTTGTAATGAAGAAAAATATTCAGAACCAAAGCGTTCAGAGGTTAAATAGAAGACTTTTTTATCAGGGAAATCTTTTTTAATTTTGTTACCTACTGCTTGAATGAGGTGGGTCTTGCCAAGGCCGGACTCGCCATAGATAAAAAGAGGGTTATATGACGCTCCAGGACTCTTACAGACTGCTTGAGAGGCGGCATGAGCGAGCTCATTGAAAGGACCGACAATAAAGTTATCGAAAGAGTAGCGCGGATTCAAATTGTCGTCTTTATTGATGTAATAATTTTCCAAAGGCATGGAAATAGTCGGTGCCAGTTCATCCTTTTTCTTATCTTCAATCTTTTTTTTACTTTCTTTGCTATCTTTCGTCTCTTCTTCTTTGACTATAGTGTATTCAAGGGCGCGAATATGTTCATTGAGCTTGCGTAAAGCCCGCAGAGTCTCATTATGGAACTTGCTCGAGAGCCAATCATACGCAAAAGGGCTCGAAACACCGAGCTGAACCACCCCTTCATCAATCTTGATAATGCGAGTACCCTTAAACCATGTGGAAAAGTTTGTTTTTGAAGTCGAGTGTTCAACTTCAGCCAGTACTCCTTCCCACAAACTTATATATTCATTCATACGTGGAAGGAATTATATACCTGTTTATAAATCAGTAAACTTGTGGATAGCTTATAAGTATGTTGATAAGGTGTGTATAACTAAAATTTGCAATAAAAATAATAAATGGAATCAGAATATACAGATGTATTTCAGAGCACGGATAAATTTCTGCTGAAATTTTCCTCGTGCTCGCGCCGTCGCGCTCACAAGTCTCTGAAATACATCTGTATATTCTGATTCCGTATCTTTTCATTTAATTTGCAGATTTAAGTTGTTTATTATATAGTGGTATGACTATGTCATTCACATATAAACCAAAAAAGAGGAAGCGTGCACGATCGCACGGTTTCCTTGTTCGTAAAAGGACAACTGCTGGTAGAAATGTCCTTAAGAGACGGCGCCAAAAAGGCAGAAAGAAGCTTTCCGTTTAGATTTATGTTGCCTAAAAAAAGAAGGCTAACGAAAAAATTATTAGATGAGGTAATGCTGTATGGAAAAATATTCCACTCCCCTGTTTTGTCCTTGAAGGCTATTAAGGTCATGGTGGTTAATGATGTGGTTGATGAGACTAAAAAAGACACTGATAAAAGTCATTTTTCTGCAGTCGCCGCGAAAAAGTATTTCAAGACGGCGGTCATGAGAAATAAAGTTCGGCGACGGACGTATGCCGCTCTTACCGATGTAATTTCATGTATGGATAGAAATAGTCTCAACGTGAATGGTAATATCTTTCATTGTGTCCTTATGCTCAAGCCAACAATCCTCGACATTGATCAATCAGCTTTAAAGCAAGCAATCCATGAAATCTTTGTTAAATCACGCATAATAACGTAGAATAGAGCCCATGTTCGGATACCTCGGATATTTGTACAACATCATTATTGTTGGCCCTCTCTATAACGGCCTGATTCTTCTTATCAAGTTCATTCCCGGTATAGACGCCGGTATTGCGGTCATTCTTTTCACTATTATTATCCGTTTACTACTCTTTCCCCTTTCAAAGAAGGCTATCATCGCTCAAGTGAGGATGCGTGATATTCAGCCAGAAATAGACCAGCTTAAGGTGGATTATAAAGGCGATACCCGGACGCAAAGCCTGAAGATGATGGAGATTTATAAAGCCAAAGGAATCAAGCCTTTTTCCAGCATGCTTTTGCTTTTTATTCAGCTGCCGATCATTTATGCTCTCTATAGCGTCTTTATCAGATCAGGTCTGCCGGTCATAGATTACGGTTTTCTATACCATTTCATCAGTGCTCCAGTCATCAATATCATGTTCCTTGGCCTTATTGATGTGACCAAACCAAGTATCATTCTTTCTTTGGGTGCCGCTGTCGCGCAATATTTCCAACTCGAGTTTTCTTTGAATGCCATGAAGAAATCGGCGGCAGGAAATAGTGCCAAGGCTAAAGACAGTAAAAAAGACCCAAAGACCCAGCCCGATATGGCCCAAGCTATGACCAATCAGATGAAATACATCTTTCCGGTCATCATTTTTATCATCTCCTACCGACTTTCGGCGGTGCTTTCAATATACTGGATAACAACGAACCTCTTTACCCTCGTTCAAGAAATGGTGGTGAGAAAGAAACTAGCTCATGCTCACACCCATGATGGACGGCCGGCGGTGCCGCCACTTACTATTTGATTTGCTGATTTTTTCTTCTCTTATTTGTCTAGTTGTCTATTAATCGAGGCTGAGTGACCACAAGGTCAAATCGCGTTTATTAATAAAATAAAGGAAGTTCTCTTTTGGATCAAGAGTAAGATTCTCCGCGTCTATTTGTTTACCCGAAAGCTTGGCAAGATCTGCCAATTCATGGACTTCCCCAGTCGTTATATTGATTTCCCATATACTATCGCTGAAAGCAACGGTTCCTTGATACCACGCTTCGGGGTATGACGCTGAAGGGACTCTCGAAGGAACCGCACAGATGAGATCATCTTTATTTATTGAGCTCCACAGGCATTTTTCTGGAAGAGTGTTGAAAGCGAGGGTTTGAGTCGTGCCGGCTTTGACGTCATATACTGATGTTGTGAGACCGTTGGTACCGCCGGATGCAGAATAGAGCACTTGCGAGGCGTCGTGATTGGTCAAGGTATCGAGACCATTTACATTGGCGAGGATATTGGTGAATGTGCCGGTTTTTGGATTAACAAAATAAAGGAAACCGGGCGTGGCCGAAAAACCTTTGGTAGTCAAAGCGATGATATTGTCCGCAGGCCACTCGACATTCACTTGGGTAAGAGGTGTGCTGAAGATTTCGGTTTTTTTACTGCCATCAAATTGGGAAATGTAGCCAATACCCGAGTTATCTGTGGCCAGATTATCATTTTCTGCTGAATTTCCGCTCAAAGCGAGGGTAAATACGCTCGTATGTTCGGGATTAAGAGCTATTTCAGTGATATTTGATGGCAAAGGTTCCCCACGGAGCTGATAGGGGGTGTTTGTCGAAAGGGTGGATGAAGCCGACGTTGAAATGGTTGCCGTTGTACTTAAAACAGTATAAAAGTTTGTTACTTCATTGGTTGTATCATCCACAGATTGGAAAATAAAAGCATTCAAGTTTCGATTCCAAAAGCTTTGATATATCATTGGCACGGTTGTGTTCGACAGTTCGGTTATGGCGAGTGAATTTGATGAGGCTTGATAGACATATCCGGTGCCGCGATCTATCCAGCGGACAATGGTCGTGGTGCCTGTAGTAGATGCTGACATACCGCCGACGGGTGTCGAGCTCAATTCTCGTAAGGTTGGGACGGACGAGACAGTTATACTGGTGTTTGGGGTGGTACTGCTATTTGTTGTATTCGACGGACGTGTTCCTGTTCCCGTCGTTTGTGCAACATTATTGCCGGCGAGAGGAGAAAAGATGTTGCCTGTGCCAGTTGAATTATTATTTGCTACTGGATTTGTGTCAAGATTAACGTTTGTTCCGGTATTTTTCAAATAAAACCAATATCCCCCGCCGACGAGAGCGGCGATGACGATGATTATGATGAGGGTGAAGGTTGTTTTGGACATAATTTATTAAGGATTATTGTGAGCAGAAACCCATTGTTGAACAGCTTGTACCTGAGTTTTTCCGTTGGCTTGGTATTTTTGAGCGGCGGTAGTGTTACCAGCCGCTTGAGCCTGGGCTACTTGAGCGGCGGTAGTCTGTTGTATTTGTAATTCAAGTGTCTGAGCGGCGGTTAGAGCGTCACTTGAACTTTTGGTCGCATTTTCATTTTCAAAATTTACTATATTAGTTTGGTTCTGGCTATATATTAAGGCAACACTTGCATCAGTCTTAACTTTTTGTTGGCAAGCCAGATCTCCGTTCGCGCAATCGGCAAGTGCATTGGTTTCCTCATTTTTGATATTGGTGGCATCTTGTTGTACTTGATCAGCAGTAGTCTCTTTTGCTTCGTTGGCGACTTGCACATTGTAATTATTATCCGCATAGGTGGTAGCGTTCACACCCATATCCGCACCAGTCTTATCGTGAGCGGCTACATACTTGTCATACAAGGCCTGGCATGCAGAACTGCCGGGAGGAGTGCACGCATTATATTGATTGAAAAGATTATTCTCATTTGTCTGATCGGTATCTACCTGAGCTTGCAAAGCATTATCTTGCGCCACGCCTGCGGCGGCCATGGCGGCGACTTTGGTATCAGTTGAGCTATTGATATCAGGTGCACTCAAGTTTGTAGTTGTTGCTGTCAAGTTGAGCTTTGGCACAGTTACCAGACTAACATTCACCAAATTAGGATTTATAGTGTAGAGAATGAGCCATGAAAGGAGTGCGCCGGCGAGTCCCAAGATAGCATTTTTGATAGTACCTTTGGCATCGAGTTTTTTTGACACAGAATCGGTCAACATATATTCGAAACCACCGATGATACACATAACAACGGCGGCAAAAACAGCCAAGGCTACCATCAATTTGAAGATATATACGATGTATGTTTGGATGTTGATAGTTGGTGTTGATGTAGCTCCTGCCGCACAATTGGTTACACCAGTGATGCATGGCAGTGGTTCAAGAAGAGTGTAATTGGCCGGAAGCGCTTGGGCTTTGACTGGAATCGGTGACGCAATTCCAAAAGAAAAAACTATTATAATGAGGATTATTCCGCTTAATGCCAATGTGTTTATTTTTTTGTGTATGATGGGAGTCATTTTTCAGAAATGTTATGTTAATCAAAAAGCCACACTGCTATTCTGCGTTGATGTATCGCTGTAGATGGCATTAAAGCCAGCTGTAGCGGTCTGTAGAATCTGATTATTATTTTGGATAGTCAGACCGACATCTGAACTGCCGGAACTGCCGCTTGGCGTAGCGAGAATGATGCTCGTGCTCGATGCAAGCTCATCATGCGGAGTGTCGTTGACCGTCCAGCCGAATGAAAGTGAGCCTATGCTTCCAGCGCCGGAGTTCACGGTGTTTGTTATACCCGTATCAAAACCGTACGGCACAGCCACAATTTTAAGCTGATTATGAAGAAGATCAACGCTATCCCCCACTGCCTCATTATACAATACGCCATAGAGAGGGTCGTCTTGGTAAAAAGCCAAAGACGGTGCGGCGGCGACCACGCCGATTTCACTTTCACCGTTCACCGTGCCATCCGCTGAGCTGACTTGGACGTCAATAGTGAAAGGTCGGGCGATGAGAGCGCCGGTGATAGTCAGGCTTTGCTTGTTATAGCCGCTTTGATCGCCAAGTGTCGTCGAATCTTGTTTCCATGTATAGATGAGGTTTTTGGGATCAATGGGATTGCCGCTGGCATCGTCGAGATGCGGTATGGCAATTATTTTGAGAGTATTTTGGGCGACGAAAGGCTCTTTACCGCGATAGAGCGGAGGTACATAGCCGCTCGTTTCCTCTATCATGTCTATGGATGAAGATTTGATGGTGACGACTTTTTGGATACTGGCACCTTCGACGGTATTGATGTTCGCCATTATGGTGACGGTCTTGCCGATGGCCGGAGCTGGCACGGTAACGCTTGTCATGCCGGTGCCTTTGGCGAAGGATTTGCCACCGACGAGCCAGTTGATAGCCGCGCCATTGAGATCGGTGGTGTAGCTGACCACGCTGACCGTGACGCTTGTGCCGGGAGCAGGACTTGCAGGCGTCGCGCTTATGTCTACTCCATCAATAGAGGCGGTGCCGATGACGGATTGGGCGTGGGCGACGATAGGATGGGCAATGGGAAATTGAGCCAGTAGAAGACCAGCCGAGAGACTTATGAAAGTTAGGAGAACAAAGGCGAAGAGAGTAATCTTTTTCATCTTCATTATTTTAGCATATTATTCCAATTGTTGAGGGCTACGGATACCATCGGTGTTTAATGGCTGACGAGTGGAAGGATTTGGTTGGCGGATGCCATTTTGATTGAGAGGTTGGTGCAAGGAATATGAGATATCCGCTTCTTCACCAATTTTATTGAGAGCACCCATGATTTTTGGATGTTTTTTAGCGATGCGATTTTGTACAACAACGGTAATATGAGTATATGCAACATCCAATATCCACAATGGCAAAGCACTTACTGTCGCTTCTTCCGCGAGGAAGAAAGCTATAAGGCCAAGAAGACGCGAAGGATTTGCCATCGATACTCCTTTTATTTGAAAATACCAACCAAGGCAAAAGCCTATGACAGGATCAAGAAGAGCATTTATAACTTCTCCAACTACAGGTATGAGGTCAAGAAGAAACTGGGCAAGATCAATAAAACCGATTACCCCATAAAGGATTATCCAATCACCTGTTTTCATTTTGGAATTCATAGTAGGAAGGAAAGAATATCAAATAGTATATCAAAATAGCTCAACATTCACACTTCCAGTCTGTCATACTTGAGTTTTATTTATTTGCTTTTTCAAAATGGATTTGATATTATTGTTCCATAAACGCTTGCGGGGAGTCATCCCCTCATCGGCATTGTTGCTGGGGGCAAGCTACTCAAAGTCCGCTTCGGCGGGCTTTTAGTTTGGAAATCGTATTATATTTTTTGCGCAGGAGTAGAATTTTGCACCACGTTTGTTGTATTCCCCTCCGCCGCTTCCAGTTTTTCTTTCGCTTCTTTGATGGCCATGACTTGAGCAGGATTGGTGGTAATGATCTGGTCCTCGGTATACGAAGCGATGACCTTTATGGCAACATGCTTCAAGCCGACGAAGAAGATGCCTTCACCCACTTCCGATTCGAGGAGGAGATATTTTTCTTCATCAGTCAGATTGAACGTGTGCTGGATTTTATCCATGGATGTTGGCGACTGTTTCAAAAGTATCTGGATGGAGGAGTTCGTAAGAATAGGCATACCGTACGGCGATGCGAGAAAGTCATCCACGTCTTGGGTGATGGTGGCGAGACCGAGGTAGTATTTACGGCCGCGTTTCGCCAAACTGAGCAGGAATGAAGCCGTATCTTCTGATTTCATCATCCACCAGGCCTCGTCAATGACGAGCAGGCGCTTCTTCGGCTCGCGACGGATGGCATTCCATATATAATGTGTGACGATATACATAGCCACCGGCTTGAGTTCATCTTCCATGTCGCGGAGGGAGAAGACGGCGAACTTTTTGTTGATATCAACGTTCGTTGGTCTATTGATAAAGCCTGACCATGTACCCTTAGTGTATTTTGTCAAACGTTCTACGAGCGATTCGGCACCTTCCATGCCGGCGAGAACGAGCTCGAAGTCAGAGAGGAGTGGCGGCGTGGCATTCGAGAAGTCAGAATCGGGGGTAATATCTTTGAGCGCGTATGTTTCACTGATGGCACGGTCAATGATAGCATCTTCTTCCTGGGTCAAGCCGCCGAGCATAATGCGGAAAAGACCGACGAGGTTGATTATGTTCGATCGCAGGACATCAGATGCCGCTTCGTCCTCTCGGGCGATGGGCAGGTCGAAAGGATTGATATGGTTTTCAGAATTGAGGGAAATGTTGAAGTACTTCCCTCCGGTTGCCGTAGCCATGTATTCATATTCGCGTTCAGGGTCAATGACGATGACTTCGGCATCGAACATGAGGGTACGGAGAATTTCCAGCTTGGTGCAGTAGGACTTGCCTGAGCCGGACTTGGCGAAGGTGACAGAATTGTAGTTCTCGAGGAGGAAGCGGTCGAAAAGGACGAGCGACGAGTTATGTCGGTTTATTCCATAAAGAATGCCTTTATCAGAGGTCAGGTCGAAGGAAACGAAAGGAAAAATACTCGACAATGGAGAAGAATTGAGTTTGGAGTGGATCATCAGCCGGTCATCACCGAGAGGCAAGACGCTCTTGTAGCCATCTTCTTGTTGGAAAAGAGCTGGTTTAAGATACACAAGCTTTGATTCGAGAATAGATTTTATTTCCGACTCAAGCTTGTCGAGCTCGCTGTCGGAATCGCCGAATATGGTAATATAAACGCCGACGTCAAAGATTTTTTCCTGGGCTTGCTGGAGATTATTGCGCAGACCTTCGAGATCCTGGTACGCGGTATCAAGCATCGGGTCGCGGACAAGGCCTTTTTCCTCGCGCTGGCTGATTTGGCTCTGGACTTCAGCCACCTTTTTCTGGAAATGGCGGAGGATTTTAGCCGTATCCACAGGATGGATAAAAATGGAAATGTTGAAGACTTTATCGAGGTTGATGATCGGGGCGAACCATGAGTCGGTCAGATAGCGCGGATATGAAATGACGAAAAAGGTGCGTGCCACTTTCTCGCCGAGGTTGATTTCTTTTGGACCGATTTTCAGAGCGGATGGAGCAATGATGTCCTTGAGTTCAAGCACTCCTTCCGCATAAATATCCTCCGGCAGAAGCGACGTGATAGCCACTTTGTCGTCTTTTTTCCCTAATAATTTTCCAAAAAAGCTCATATTTTTTAAAATTTAAAACTGGCGTTTGTTATTATTCAATCAATGTCAATTGATCTGCATCGGCTTCTCCGTATCGCCCGGGTTGAAAATCTTGTAGAACAATTCTACCACTTCTTCGGTACCAAGTTCGGCTACTCGGATGCCGCAGCGCGTCAACCCCTGCTCGACCGAGCCGATGCGCTGTTCCAGCTGGCTTCGGGATTCTTCAAATTCTTCGTTGGCGAGGGTTTTCTGTTTGTTCTGGATACCCGAGCTGCTTGCGGTCGAGCCTGTGTCATTTGAGCCTCCGCTTCCAGCGCTTCCGCCGCCTTTTCTACCAAAAAGACCTTTGATAGGATTTTTGCTCAAGCTTATCTGGGACGGCGAATACGGTATGACCACGAAGAAGCTTTTGGTCATGATGCTCGAATTATCCACGAAAGTCTTGACGAATTCGATATATTCTCGAGTCTGGATTTTCATCAGTTCGGTCTGTTGTTCCTTGTAGCGGCTTTCGAGGAGGGCGACATACGGCCGAATGTCGAGCTTTTTCGATTCAACGAAGATTTGCACGGAAAAATCAAGGGAATTGAGGAAGTTTTGGAACTGGAAAATAATGGAATTCTGCTCATCGGTGGATTTCAAAGCGAAGTTGACCGACGTCGCCAAGACGATGGCTCGCAAGGATCCGTCATTTAATATGACGATACCGTCGCGGATTTCCTTTATTGGTACGAATTCTTGGGTTGTTTTTGATGCGGTAGCCATTTTTAATAATTTCTTTTAACTTTTTTGCCGTTTCTTTCCCCTAGCGTTGATTCCTGTCGCTATACAAACTTTCCTTTATGTCGAGACTCCATGCCAAATCTTTGAGCTTGCTCTCGGAAATCTTCGGCACCATGATGCCGGCATAATTCTTGCCGTCTTTGACCGCTTGTGCGGCCGCTTCGCTGGGAGTAAGCTTCTTCCCCGGATCTGGCCGGCGATCTTCTTTTTTCCAAATATAGAGTTTGGCGGTGAAGAAATATTTGAAAGCAGATTCAACAACGTTGATGAAGGGCTTGTTATTGACTTTATAGAAAGCCATGGCGCCCGAGAATGCGGCCACGATGAGGATAAGCGGCACGGCAATGAGAAGGGTGATGAATTCATATATAATAAAGCACAAACCAGCCCCGCCGGCCAAATAAATGAACTGTTTGAGCGTCAGCGGCCCAAATATCTTATCCTCAACCTCGATGAATTGTGGCACTTGGAACTGCATGGGCTTTATTATAGCGTACTATTACTCTATCGGCTCGCGGTAAGGGTCGGGACCGATTTTCTTTTCGACGATTTCGGTTTTTGTTGAGACTGGCGAAGACATCATGCGATCCATCATGTTGAGGGATGTGGCTGGTTTTACAGGAGTTGATGGAATAGTTGGACTAGGTATTGCTGTTGAGACAGTTTTTTGTGTTGGTTCTGACTTTTGCCATGGTATGACCAAAGGATATTCTTCAGAGAGGAGGTTTATTGGTGGATTTGATGGACTAGAAGATGTTGGGTTTTCAATAGTTTTGAGAACATTTTCTTTATCAATATTTTTTTTCTGATCTATTGTAGCTTCTATTTGTGTTGAATTATCAGTAAATATTGCCCGCATTTCACTCTTCAATTTCGAGAAAACTTTAATGTTCAATTCATTGATTATTTTCTCGGTGAGATCGTCATTTATTTCAAGTTTATTTTTGATAGTTTTGCTAAATGTACGCGATGGCGTTATACCAAGCAATACCGAATTGACTGCCGCGCACAATTCACCAATCTGATCAATATTTAATCCTAGATTTTCACCCAAGGCAACGATTTGATCCGAAAAATCCTTCGATTCTATAAGTTCTTTTATTTGAGGTGGTATTTCTTTAGGCATAATTTTATTTGTTATAGTATTAACTCCATACACCGATATTGTCATTTATATATTTATGTGCTGGATGCGTAGGATCATAACTGATAGCTGAGCCAATTTTACTTCTCGTGACACGGTCCATAGTGTCCATATCTTTGAGTTGTGAAGGTCTGAGATTAGCTATGAAGGCACTATTGTTAAAGGCTCCTTTACCTTTAGCATGATTGTCGAATTCCGCCAACGTCTTTCCGGATGCATTTTTCATCATATTAGTGAGAGTGTCAGCGGCTGTCTTATCTCCAGCCGAAGCTTTCTGAGACAAATCAGACATAAATTCAATACGCTTTTCTGAAATAGCAAGCTTATCCTTATCCGACATCGTGCCACTTTCAATTTTCGAGAATACTCCTTCGCTCAGATGTGGTATGACAAGCTCATTGGTGAGAATATCTTTATCAAGCGAGACTTTTTCACTATCGGTAAATGTATCAAGCGCAGTTTTAACTCTACCAGCATCATTCTTCTTAATTGCATCTCTGAGTTCATTGATTCTATCAATGCTCCTTTGCTTCGTTCCTCGTTCTTTGCTTTCTTTGGCGGCAACAGTTCTTGATTTTCCACTGTCCCAACCAGCATTGGCGGCAGCACCCGAAGTATTTTTGCGTATTGTCTGTCCAACAAGAGTATTTGAAAGAGTTGGAGCATATTTATCAAGGAACTTTTCAGTACCTTCACCCAGTCGGCCAACCGTATTCCTTCCCACCACTCCCTGTGTCCAATTCTTTGCCGCCTTACCCCATTCCATCACTTTATCTGCAGGGCAGAGAGCAAGGGCTGCGACCATTGGTGCATTGATGAAGAAGAAAGCGATGATGTATTGGAGGACGATGCCAACCGTTGAGGCGCTGACGATGGAGTTAACGGTGCCCGACGCAGAACTTGGTACGGAGCTGACTTTAGCAAAATTAAAGAAAGCTGGATCATTAATGACACTCATAGCCACATACATAAGAAGGAGATAAATCGGCATGAAGGTACACATGCAAATAAGGGTTTTGAGCCATTTGTCGGCATATTCCTTTGTTTTCGGCAAAATCATGCCTATGAAATATATCGGTGAAAATGCCATGAGAAGAAGAAGCACGCTGAGCCGAACGGCGAAAGTTACTGCGGCAAAGAGGAAACTGAATGCGGCAGTAACCATGAGGACGGTACCTCCAGCGTATGCAAGAGTGATGTCTTGGTATTTGTTCGGATTAGTTCCTGCTGCAGAAGTAAAGGTTTTCGCCGCATCAATTTGTTGTATATCAAGCTTTTGCATGAAGACGTTGGAAATGCCACCGTCGTTGAAGGCGTTGCTTATCATACCGGTGAAGGCACCTGCCGCACTGTTTGAAGAAGCGACAGTGCTTTGTCCCGGAGCGATAGCATTGTAAAAAGAAAGAGAAACGATGTTTGACGTATCAACGAGAAGTTTAGTGAAGAAAAGGCTGAAGTTGATGAGTAGACCGGCAATGATGATATTTTTTATCAATTTTCCAAGACCGAAGCCGATGGTTCCGTCGAGACCGAGAATCATCATTATTGAAGCCCACAGAAGAAGAAATATGATGAATATGCTTGAGAAATCTCGGAGCGTTCTCCATGCTATGCCAATAGCAGGAGTATAAGTGACAATCTGACTTATGTTGAGTGTCGCCACCATAGCGCCGTTCAAAAGGACACCGGTAATGGTGAGTAATGCACCTGCCGCGGCAAAACAAAGTTCGGCGATCCATGATGTTCCCATAAAAACGCAGTCAAGCACGCTGGAGTTCGGTCCGAGCAACCCACAATCCGCATACGCAAAATGCGGTGTTGCCAGCACAAAGACTGGTATTGCCACCGCGGCCAGAGTTATGAAGATTTTTAAGTGATTGCGTTTCATGGTCTTTATTCTTTTTGATGTATCATCATAGGTTGCTTGTTGTTCCGCCGAGTCCTGTCTCATATGTTGCCGGATTGAATGATTCACATGCACTCAAGCGACTGTTTGCATCTGCTTGGATCGGAGCGATTGAGGATTCTATTGATTTGAGATTATTTGTAGAATTAAGGACATCAACTGCCGTTGGTAAGTTACCGCTTTCTGATAGACTCTGAAGTTCTTCGCTAGTTGTACTTAGGTCATTGACATCTTGGGCTGAAGATACTCCTGCCGATAGACTGTTGAATGATTGTAGATTAGCGTTGGCGTTGTTGTCGGCAGTCGTAAGATTGGCGATATCGGTAGCTAGAATCGGCGCAGTCGTTGTGGCTAGGATTTGTTGGATTTGATTGGCCTGACTTTGAACATATGCAATAGCGGCAGGATAAGGAATTGAAGAAGTAGCAGTGGCAATTTCTGTGTAGCATGCTTCGGCACTCGTAAGTGTCGTTCGAGCCGCAGTGGCGACGGCTAGAGCCGTGTCGGCATTTTGAGCGATAGTGATTTCATCTTGCATGTCTGGCGTCAATGAGCTCATAATAGTATTCTGTAATGTCTGGAGCTGGGTTGAAGCAGAATCAGAGATTTGATCAAGATACGACTTACCATTAACTCCGGGCTGGCTCACCGATGTTAGACCTTTACCCAGAACCTGCGTAATGAGATTTGAGAAAAGGGCGTTGATGATGGCATTCATGTCATTTGCCAAGAGCAGATTGTCTTGTGGTATGCCAAGATTTTTGTTCAAAGCGCTGGAGATAGTATTGCCGGGGGTCTGAACGGTACATACCTGACCAGAATTGTCATTGTTTGGATTGTTTGCATTCTTTTTTGCATTCGGGTCAGCCTTGCATGTCGTAAATGATTGAAAGCCTTGTCCCTGGGATAATTGAGTTTTTTTCTGAGCTTGTTGATTGGCGGTTTTTACCGAAAGAGCCGCTTGCGCTTGAAGATATGCACCGTTCGGATTGTTGGATGGCACCGTCGTCAATGCTAGAAACGCTGGCCAGCCGCCTTGGCGGAAATCTCCGGCGGTGAAACCGTTGATGCTTGCGCCTTTGACTGCCTTGGTGGCGTTATTGATCATGGTCGAGAGTGAGCAGGAATAGGGTGAATTGCCTCCACCAGCGC
>Ga0181520_10004311_pt1 | contig 23937 bp, 21 predicted proteins | sample PEATcosm2014_Bin_29_FD_132451 | JGI IMG/M metagenome (GOLD analysis project Ga0181520, IMG submission 132451) | Peatland microbial communities from MTU Mesocosm Facility, Houghton, MI, USA - PEATcosm2014_Bin02_30_metaG | ecosystem: Environmental > Terrestrial > Soil > Wetlands > Peat | place...
CACTCGGGCCCGCCCGCCTGCAATAGCTGTTGCGGCAGCGCGGGGAGGCTAACACAAGCCAGGCGGTCCATTATAGGCAGCCTCCCGCCCCCAACCGGGACCCTGCTGTGTGTCTTTGATCGCGCGAAAGCGGCAGAAGAAGCGGCCGTCCGGCAGGCGCTGGCGTTCGCTCTGCCCGCGCAGCGAGACCAGCGACCCGGTGGACGGCGCGTCCGCCGATTTTTCGGTCAGCAGCAGAATGGCGATATCATGTTTCTGCGCCAGGCTCGCCAGCCGCGACTGGAGCGGCGTCGGCACGTCGCCCTCGCCCAGATCGAGGACCAGCAGGCCGAACGCGCCCGAGCGGGCCAAGCGGTCCGCCGCGCGCGCGACGGCTTTGTCGTCCGGGCAACGGACGACCGGCAGCGCCGCCAGATCGACGCCGCTCGCCGCGACGTCCGGCGGGTAGAATCCGCTCGCGGCGCCGCCGAGCCAGGCCGCGGTCTCGCCCTCGCGCTGCGCGTCGAGAATGGCCTGGCAAGCGAGCGTCAGCGTCGCGGAATTGCCGCGGCCGGACAGTTCGACCAGCCGCCCCGCCAGTTCCGCCCGCGACAAGCCCGCGGTCGACGCCGGCCGCGGGCGCGCCCGCGGCCGCGCCTCCACCAGGCGCCGGCCCAATTGCTTCCGCACCGCCGCGGTTCGTTCGTTGGCTTTCATTTGTTTTCTTCCCCCCGGATGAAATTTTAAACACAGAGAGCACAGAGGAAGGCACAGAGGGCACAGAGGATTTTTTTGCTTTTTTCTCTGTGTTCTCTGTGTTCTTTTCTCTGTGTCCTCTGTGTTTAAAATTCAATTTCACAGCATCCTCCTTATCTCAATTACCTTCCCCAAGATCGTCACCTCTTCCGGCGGCGGCGCGAGCGGCGGAAAATCCGGATTTTCGGCGTGCAATTCGATCCGCCCGCCGGGCAGGCGCAACCGCTTCACAGTCGCCTCGTCGCCCACCAGCGCCACGACGATCTCGCCCGCGTCGGCGGTCGGTTGGCGGCGGACGATGGCGATGTCCCCCGGCAAAATCCCCGCGCCGATCATGCTGGCGCCGCGCACGCGCAACGCGAACAACTCGCCGTGCGCCTCGCCCGCCAAAACCGGAAGATAGCCCTCCGGGTTTTCGATCGCCGCCGTCAACGCGCCGGCCTGCACCTGCCCGAGAAGCGGAATCAGCGCCGGCAGCCCCGGCCGCCCCGCCGGCAGCCGATACCCTCGCGCCTGCCCTTCCTCGCGCCCCAATCGGCCCGCGGCGATCAGTTTTTCCAGGTGCCGCCGCGCCGTCTCTACGGCCGAAAACCCCATCGCCGCCTGCACCTCCCGCACGGTCGGCGATTGCCCGGCCAGAATCCGTTCGCGCACGAACCGAAAAACCAACTCCCGCGTTTCCCCTTCCGGCGTGTACGCCATGCCCGCCTCCTTGGCTGATTTAATCTATAACAGTCATTTGTCTGCTTTGCAAGGGCGCAACCAGCTTTCCTGAGGGTCGCGAAAAAATACTATTAAATTGGTTTGTTATGCGTCCGGAGGGGCGCCGCTGTCGTCGGTCTCGGTGTGTTCTTCGCGCAGTTGTTCGACGACGTGCTTGTTCGCCGGTTCGACGAGCGATTGCAGTTCCAGCATGGCGCTGGCGGCCGTGCCGGGCGAGGCTTTCTTCTTGCGCCAATAAATCCAGCCGCGCGCCTCGCACCACAGCAGGAAGCGGTCCAGCGCAATCGCGCCGGCGACGATCGCCGCGGCGACGAGCAGCCATTTAATCGCCATCGGCGGCCTCCTCACGCAGACCCTTCGCCTTGCGCTGCAAGCGGGCCAGGCGATAGCGAAACGCTTCGCGCGCCGCCTCGTCGGCGAACACCGGCGCGTCCAGCACGCCGGCGACCAGCCGCATCGCTTCGCCCCACTCCTTGCGGCGGTGCTCCAACCACTTCGCCATTTCCTCGACGGCAAACAGATCGAACGGATCGGCCGCCAACTGCGCGCGCCAGAGCGCGACGGCGTCGTCCCACCGGCCGGCGCGTTTGTGCAGCAGCGACAATTCGCGGCCCCCCTCGCCGACGGTTTCGGCAACGCGCGCCGCCAGCAGGTCGCGCAACATTTTTTCCGCCGCCGCCGGATCGCCGCGCAGCACGTGCAGCCGCGCCGCGGCGACGACGTCGGACGGTTCGGCGTCGGGCGTCGCGACGCCCCGGGTCAGCAGTTCCGCCAGGTGCACGGCCAGGACGCCGAGCGAGACGATGTCCTGGCGGTTGTGATCGAGGATGTCGGCGATCAGCCGCGCGTCGCGCGAGCGCAGGTAATCGAAATAGCGCTGCGGAATTTCGCTGCCCGGGACGTCGCCGACGCGCCGGCGGCCGAGCACCGCCTCTTCGATCGTGACCAGCCGCGAATTGTCCAAGCGATGGCCGAGCAAGCGCCGCGACGGGTGCAGCAGGTCGAGATGCGGCAAGCCGCCGAGCGGATCGGGTTGGCGATTGAGCACGAACCGCGCCGCAAGCAGCGCCATGTCAAAGGTCTTGCCGTTGAACGAGACGAGAAATTTCCGGTCGACCGCCAGCGTCCGCAACACCGACAGCGCCGCCGCTTCCTCGGTGAAGTCGCGCGCGAAAATCAGCCGCGTGACGAAGCGGTCGCCGGCGAACCAGCCGACGCCGATCAGAAACGCCAGCGTGCCCGTGCCGCCGGCGAGGCCCGTGGTTTCAGTGTCGAGAAACAGCGCGTCGGCCGGCGCGAGGCCGGCGAGCCGCGGGTCGTCCGCGAGGCGCGCCGCGGCGGCCATGTCCAACTCCTGCATTTCGCGCAGGCGGCGCCGGCCCCAGAACAGCCCGGCGTCGAATTCGTCGGTCGCGACGAACACCTTGCCGTACGGCGTGGCGACCTCGTCGCCCTTCGCCACCGATTCGACGCCGAGCGGCGTGTAGACCGGTTCCGCCCTTTCCGACTTGTCCGCGGCGTCGGATTTGTCCGACCCGTCCGCCGCCGTCGGCCGGCGTTCGAGAATCTGTTCGATGCGGGCGCGAAGCTCGGAGATTTTTTTCTGCTTGTCGTCTTCCGGCCGGGCGGGCTTGGCGTCGCCGGTCAGCCGATCGAGGCGGTCGCGCAGGCTCATGCGTCGATGAGCGAGAGGATCGCCAGCGCCGCCTCTTTGGCCGTGGCGCCGACTTCGAGGGTCGGACCGACGCAGCTCGGGCAGCCGCTTTTGCACGGGCAGGCGGCGATCGACGCCTTGGCCCGCGCGACGAGTTCGTGGTGCTTGGCGAACAGCAGATCGGAAAAGCCGATGCCGCCGGGGTAAGCGTCGTAGAGGAACAGCGTCGGGTCGAACGCGTCGACCTTCGGCGCGCCGTCGCCCGCGTCCTCGCCGCCGCCGACGATCTTGCGGCCGTCGCGGCCGTGCTTGACGAACCACGCGCCGCTCTTGTCGCCGATGCAGCGGTCCAGGTCGCGCACGTCGGACATCAGCAGCATCGCCGCGAGATGGTGCAGGCTGTACGCGAGGCCGGAGAGGCCGTCGATCAATTCCTCGCGCGTGAACGGCAGCGACTCGAGCCGGTCTTTCGGAATCGTGAACCAGTAGCTGGTCGTGTGCATGTCTTTTTCGGGCAGGTTCACATCGCCGTAGCCGACGTTCTCGGCCGTATAAAACTTGATCTTTTTGTAGCCGACGACCTTGCGCACGACCTGCACTTCGCCGTGTTCGAAAATCACGTTCGGCTTTTGCTGCGAGGCGAATTCCTCGATCACGCGGACGTTGGCGTAGGTCATCGCGTCGGTGTAGTAGTCCACGTCCACTTGGCGAACGTAAGCCTTCTTGCGTTCGAGGTCGAGTTGATCGACGTGGTACTGGCGCGATTCGACCATGTAAATCGCGTCGTCGTGCACCGTGGTGAACGCGCTGTCCCAATCGACTTCGGCGATGACCTTGTGGTCGCCGGCGACGGTCGTGTCGACGACGACGACGTTCTCCGGGTTGACCGACCGCAGCGACACCTCGTCGGCCGGGTAGCTTTCGGCCGCCCAGTGCCAGCGGTCGCCCACGCGATGCAGCACGCCCTTTTCGACGAGGTAATCGAGCAATTCCTCGATATTTTCCTTGCCGAATTTCTCGCCTTTTTCGAACGGCAGCTCGAAGGCGGCGCTTTTCAGGTGGTGCAGCAGGATCAGCAGATTGTCCGGATTCACGCGGCAATGCTCGGGGCTGAGCCCGAAAAAATAATCCGGATTTTCGACGATGAACTGGTCGAGCGGATTGCTGCGCGCGATCATCACCGCTGCGCTGTGGCCGGATCGCCGGCCGGCGCGGCCCGCCTGCTGCCACGCGCTGGCGATCGCGCCCGGATACCCGGCCATGATGCACGCTTCCAGGTCGCCGATGTCGATGCCCAGTTCGAGCGCGTTGGTGCTGACCACGCCCATCACCGTGCGCTCGCGCAGACCGCGTTCGATTTGCCGGCGCAGATTGGGCAGATAGCCGCCGCGGTAGCCGGCGACGAATTGGTCGTCGACCGGCTTGCCCTTGGCGAATTCGTCTTTGAGATACTTCGTCAGCACTTCGACGTTCAAGCGGCTGGTCGCGAAAACCAGCGTCTGCACGTGGTTCTTGAGCAGTTCCGTCGCCATCCGCCGCGCCGGCGACAGCGCGCCCTGCCGAATGCCGAGTTCGCGGTTGACGATCGGCGGGTTGAAGAGAATGAAGGTCTTGGCCGCGTGCGGCGCGCCGTTGCGGTCGATGAGCTGCACCGGCCGCTCCAGCACATTCTCCGCGTGCTCGCGCGGGTTGGCGACCGTCGCGCTGCAGCAGATGAAAACCGGGTTGGCGTTGTAGAATCGGCAGATGCGCACGAGGCGGCGGATGACGTTGGTCAGGTGGCTGCCGAACACGCCGCGGTAGACGTGCAGCTCGTCGATCACCACGTAGCGCAGATTCGCAAACAGCTTCTGCCATTTCGTGTGATGCGGCAAAATGCCGGCGTGGAGCATGTCCGGATTCGTGACGACCACGTGCCCCTGCTTGCGGATCGCCTGCCGCGCGTCGTCGGGCGTGTCGCCGTCGTAGGTGAAGGTCTTGATGTCGGCGCCCAGCCGGCCGATCAGTTGATGAATCTCGTGCATCTGGTCTTGCGCCAGCGCCTTGGTCGGAAACATGTAAAGGGCGCGCGCCTCGGGCTCTTCCAGAATTTTTTGCAGCACCGGCAGGTTGTAGCACAGCGTCTTGCCGCTCGCCGTCGCCGTCGCCAGCACGACGTCGCGGCCGGCGTGCACGGCGTCGACGGCCTCGGCCTGGTGGCTGTACAAGCGGGCCATGCCGGCTTCGGTCAGCACGCGTCGCAGCTCCGGCCGCACCCAGGCCGGGTACGGCGCGAACGCGCCCGGCGACGCCGGCAGCTCTTTGATCGCCCGCACGTTCTCCATGAACCGCCGGTCGGCCCGCCACCGCTGCAAGATTTCCGCGAGCGTGAGTTTCGCCATGCCCTACGTCACTCGCCCGCCGTGCGCCGCGTCGGCTGCAACGGCACCTCGACGGTGAAGACCGTCGCCACGCCGGGCTCGCTGCGGACGCTGATCCCGCCGCCGTGCTCCTCGACGATCGCGAATACGGAATAAAGGCCCAGACCCAGCGAACTCGGCGAGCCGCGCGTCGTGAAAAACGGCTCGAAAATCCGGCGCAGGTGCTGCTTGGCGATGCCCTCGCCGTCGTCCTCGACTTCGACGACCAGGCAGTTCGGCGTCGTGTGGGTGCGTACGGCCACCCGACCGCCCGGCCGCGTGATCGCCTCGAACGCGTTCGCCAGCAGGTTGAAAACCATCTGTTCCAACTGGCTCTCGATGCCCAGCGCCTTCGGCGCGTTTTCTTCGAGATGGGCGTCGACCACGACGCCGCGCCGGCGCCGCACGGGTTCGAGCGCGGACAAGCACCGCATGATCAAGTGATTGACGTCGACGGGCGTATACACCAGATCGCCGCGCTGCTTGGTCAGGAGCCGCAGGTTGTCCAGCAGCATGCTGATGTGCTGCGCGCTGGTGAGCACGCGGCGCATGACCTCGCGCGCCTTTTCGGGCCGGTCCTCGTTTTTGAGCACGAACATTTCCACGTCGCTGACGATCACCGACAGCGGATTGGCCAGATCGTGCAACGCGCCCGCCGCCAGTTTGCCCGCGGCCGAGAAGCGTTCGGCGCGCAGCAATTGCTGGCGCGATAGTTGAATCTGCTGGGCGTCGGCGCGGGTGCGCTCCATCGCCGCTTCCAGGTCGTGAAAGCCGCGCGCCAACTCTTCGTCGGCCCCGACGAGCCGGTGCTCGAGCAGCCCGATGCGGTTCTCGGCGGCCTGCCGCCGCCGCAACGCCGCCCAGTTGGCGACGAGCGCGAGCCCGACATAGATCAGCGTGATCACGGCGCGGTACGAGTCGGCGGCGGTGAACGTCCAACCCGGGCCGAAAAACGACGCCGGGGCGTAAAACCGGCGTAGGAGCGCGACGATCACCAGCGAAACGGCCGTGCCGGCCGCCGCGAATTTCACGAAGAAGGTGTTGCCGTAATAGAAATTGACGAGGATCGGCCCGAAGAAGAGGACCAGCAACGGGCTGCGCAGGCCGCCGGTCAGGACGAGCAGCGCCGTGATCGCCGTCAGGTCGCCAATGAGCAACGCGAAGAGCGAGTATGACAGATTGCGCCGGAATATCACACGAATCAGAAACAGCAGCACGCCGCCGAAGAAAATGCCGATGCAGGCGCCGAAGGGAATCGTCTGCGGGTTGACGAGCTGGAAATTCCACGACGCGCACCACAGCAAACCGACGAAAAACAGAATCGCCGCCCGCGCCCCGAGCATCGCGATCGTCGTCCGCCGATATTCGCGCATGCTCAGCGAGGAAAGTTTTGTCGTCGCGGATTCCAAACCGTGCACATCCTTCTGAGTGTACTGTTCCGTCCGTTCGCCCCAGCATAAACGCGATGAACTGCAGTCGGCAACCGCAAAGCGCCGAAATCGGGAACGTCGCGCGGCGGCGGCTCAGGCGCCCAACAGGTCCGCGATCTCGGCCGCGGCGCGTTCGAACAGCGGTTTGATTTCGTCGTTCCGGTCTCGCAAGCGGGCCACGTGGGTCAGATGGAACGCCTCGTCGCCCGTGCCCGGAAGATTGATCAGCACGTTGAACGACGCGCCTTGCACCGCCGCCCACGCCAGATGCAAGGCGGTCCCGGCGTCGGATAGACAGTTTTTGTTCGTCTTCGCATACAGCCGCACGACGATCCGCGCGACGCCGGCCGCCGCTTCGACCGTGCGCCGTGGCACGTCCGCCGCCTGCCGCGCCGCCGCCTGCATCGCCTGCCGCCGTGCCGCAGCCTGCTCGTCGGTTTCTTTCGGCATCGCCAGCGCGCGGCCGAAGCCATTGTAGACCTCGGCGTCGGCGTCGATCAGCGCGAGCAGCTCGGCGCGGCGCTGCTCCAACTCGGCGAGCGCCTGCGTCGCCTCGGCCTCGACCGCGGCGTATTTTTTCTTGCCGATCGTCAGGCGGCAGACCATCGCCATCAACGCTGCGGCCTGCGCGCCCGCGAGCGCGGCGGCGCTGCCCCCGCCCGGCGCCGGGGCGTCGGAGGCCAACAGCGCCACGAATTCCTCAAGCGGCAGATCAACCAATTTTGTCATCATCAGCTCCTGAAACATTGCGGATTTCGGATTGCGGATTGCGGATTGCCGAGCCGGAATCCCGCATCCCGAATCCCGAGTCCCGAACCCCGAATCCCGCTCGCCCTACGCCGTGGCCTCGATCACATATTCCAGGACTTTTTTGACGACCTCGAACGACGCCAAATCGGCGAGGCCCAATCCCTTCGCCGCCGCGTCGGCCGCCGCGCGGTCGTCGAGACCCGCGCCGCCGTAAAACCGGCCGGCCTGCGCCAGCGCGGCCAGCGGCGTGAGGCCGACGATCTCCGACCCGGTGACGGCGACGCCGTCCGCCGCGGCCAGTTCTTTGACCTTTTCGAACACGACGTGCATGTTGGTCTGCGTGAAATCGACGAGGTTGATGCTCACCTGCGCCAGGGTCCGCGTTCCCGCTTGCAGCATGAAGCCCATCGCTTTGACGGCCGGAAACAGCCCCGGAATTTGCCGTTCGCCTTGCTTGTGGCCGGAGGTCCGAATCGCCTTCGCGATACGGTTCGCCAGGGCGACATCGGCGGTCGCCAGGTTGACGTTGTAAGCGATCAGAAATTGGCGGGCGCCGACGGCCGACGCGCCCGATTCGGGCACAAATTTCGCCGGGCCGAAATCCGGCGCCCAGTTCCGGTTGGCCAGCCGCTCCGCCAGGCCTTCGTACTCGCCCTTGCGGACCGCCGCCAGGTCGCGGCGCTCGGGCTTGCGGGCGGCTTCGCCGTACAGGTAAACGGGAATGCCGATCTGGTCGCCGACGCGCCGGCCGAGTTTGCGCGCGAACTGCGCGCAGTCGGCCATGGACACGCCGCGCACCGGCACGAACGGCACGACGTCCGCCGCGCCCATCCGCGGGTGCTCGCCGTGATGACCGCGCATATCGATCAACTGGCAGGCGGCGCGCACGCAGGCGAATGCGCCTTCGACCGCCGTGTCCGGCTCGGCGACGAAGGTGATGACCGTGCGGTTGTAGGTCGCCTCCGGTTCGACGGACAGCACTTTCGCCCCGGCGCGCCGAATCGCGTCCGCGATCGTCTTGATCTTTTCGAGATCGCGGCCCTCGCTGACGTTCGGCACGCATTCGACGATTCGATCCATTTCCTTTACCCCGGCCCTCTCCCAACGGGAGAGGGAGTTCATGGCAGCAGCGCGGGCGCGGCCGGCGTCTGGAAGCGTTTCGTCAATTCCTGGGCGAACAGCGCGGCCGACGGCTCCGAATCGAACTCGCCGACCATCAACTCGCACTGCCGGCCGTGCAGCACCAACCGCACGCGCATGCCGGCCGCGGTGAATTTCTCGGCGGCGCGTTCGGCGTCGCGCAATGACGGGAACACGCCGACGCTCGCCGCGTACTTTTCCTTTTCCACCGGCGGCGTCGCCGCCAGCGCTTGCCCGACCGCCAACGCGCCCTCGAGACGCTCGCGCGCCTGCACGGCCGCGTCGGCGTCCGGCCAGTCGTGCGTCAATTCGCGATAGTAGCGGCGCGCCGCGTCCTTGCGGCCCTGCTTTTCCGCGGCCAGGCCCAGGCTGAGATACGCGGCCGGCAGATCCAACGCGTCCGGCGCGGCGGCCAGCGCCCGCAAATACGCGGCCTCGGCCGCCTGCCAATTGCCTTGCCGCATCCTGCTTTCCGCGAGCCCGGCCAAGGCCTCCGCGGCGCGCGGACTGTCCGGCCATTTCGCGAGAAATTTCTGATAGGCGTCGCCGGCGACCGACCCCGCCGGCAGGCTCAACTCGGCCGCGCCGCGCAGCAGCATGACGTGCGGCGCCAAATCATGATCGGGGTAATGTTCGGCGAATTCGTCGCACGTCGCCAGCGCCGCGCGGTCCTGTCCGGCCAGATGCAGCAGTTGCGCCAGCTCGGCCAGCGCCCGCGCCCCTTCCGGCGCCGTCGCGCACTGGTCGGCCGTGCGCCGCAGCCGTGGCCGGGCGTCGAACAAGGCCCGTTCCGCCGACGCCCCGGCCAGCAGCAGCGCGCACCGCTGGTCGCTCGCCGAATGCTCCGTCAGATATGCGTCCGCCGCCGCATCGGCCGCGGCGGTCTGCTGCGTCTGATACATTTGCAGGATGCGGTCGGCCTCGGGATCGCTCGCGCGGGCCGCGGCCGGCCATCGCAGGCAAAGCGCCGAAATCAAGAGGAAGGCGGCCGTCAGGAAGTAAGCGTTGGTCTTCATTCGCCTGACCGTGGGGGAGCCCAGCGCGGCGGTCACCCTTTCTGGTCGCCCGTCGGCGCCGGCCGGTAGACGATGTCGTCCTCCGCCGGTCCGCGCAGCCGGGCCAATTCCGCGCGGCAATCGTCGAGTTCGCGGTGCGCCTTGCGGGTTTCGAGCGTCGCGCGGACGACGGTCGCCAGCGTCATCAGCGCGACCGCCGCGCCGCCGAGCAGGATGCACAGCGCCATGTACGTGCCGACGTTGAACGCCGCTTTGATTTGATAGGCGCCGAAGTACGGGAACGAGATGCGCCAGTTGAACGAGTGCGTCAATTCTTCCCAATTCGAATGCACGACCAGCACGCCCAAAAAGACCAGCGCGATAAAACAAAACGCCCAAATGACGACCATCGCTCGTTTCATGCCGCCGCCCTCATCGGTTGCTCGACGTTTTCGACGCGGCCAGCGCCCGCGCCAAGGCCAGGTACGTTTCTTCGATATGTTCGTTCACCACGCGCACGTCGGCCAGCACCGGCATGAAGTTCACGTCGCCGGTCCAGCGCGGCACGATGTGCAAATGCAGGTGGTCCTGCACGCCGGCGCCGGCCACGCGGCCGACGTTGATGCCGAGATTGAAGCCGTGCGGCTGCGCCGTCGCCTCCAGCGCACGCACCGCCAGCTGGGCTAGGGTCATGATTTCCGTCCACATCTCGGGCGGGATCTCGGTGATCGCGCCGATGTGCGCATACGGCGAGACCATCAGGTGTCCGTTGGTGTAGGGATATTTGTTCATCATGACGAACGCCAGCGCGCCCCGCGCCAGCACCAGCGATTTGCGGTCGTCGTCGGATTTGGCGGCGTCGCACAGAATGCACCCGCCGCTTTTTTCGCCTTTGATGTAATCGATCCGCCACGGGGCCTGGATGGTGTCCATGCTGTTCTCCGTGCCTACTCGAAACGCGCCCGCCGCCACGTAAGACGGCCCTCGGCGACCGTCAACAAACCGGCGGACGGCTCCGACCCGCGCGGGCAAGTGGGGGAACCCGGGTTAAAGTAGGCGACTCCGCAAATAGTTTCAAGACTAGGCTGATGCGTGTGACCGAACACCACCGCGTCCACCCCGTCGCCGGCGAACGCGGCCGCCACGCGCTCGACGATGCCGGTCGGCGCGCCCCAGCCGTGGATCAAACCGATGCGCCGCCCCGCCGTTTCGACGATGCGTTTCGCCGGCAGCCGCGGGCCGGGCTCGTCGCAGTTGCCCGCGACCGCCCGCAATTCCACGCCCGGCAAGGCTTCGCCGGCGAGCCAGTCGAGGTCGCCGACGTCCCCCGCGTGCAGCACCAACTGCACGCCGGCGAACGGCCCGGCGAGCAGCCGCCGATACGGCGCGGGGTCGTCGCCCGCGGCGCAATGCGTGTCGGCGAGAATGCCGACGCGGACCGCCACGCTCGGCGCGCGGCCGGGCGGGGCGAGGGTCATTTGGCGCTCGGCGAATCGACCAACTTTTTCAATTCTTTTCCGGCTTTGAAAAACGGCACTTTCTTGGTCGGCACGTTGACTTTTTCGGCGGTCTTCGGATTGCGCCCCAGCCGCGAGCGGCGTTCGCGCAAATGAAAGCTGCCGAACCCGCGGATTTCGATGCGGTCGCCTTCCTTCAGCGCGTTGGTCATTCGTTCAAAGATGGTTTCGACGATCACTTCGGCGTCGCGTTTCCGTTTGCCCGAAATGCGATCGGCCAGAATGGCGATCAAATCGCTCTTGGTCATCCCGCGAACCCCTTCCGTCTCAATGAAAATAAAGTCGCCCGCCGGCGCCCGAGGCCGCAAGACCCTTGATCGACTTTTGCAGACGATCGTCGAAACGATCGAAGAAATAGTCGAGAAAATCGGGTTTGCGTTTCTTGGGGAAAATCAAATTGAGTTTGCCCTTGACGCCGAGTTTCTCTTTCAACACATCGACCGCATCGTAAAACGTGCCCAGGCGATCGACCAGACCCAGGTCCAGCGCTTGCTGCCCGGAAAAGACGCGGCCGTCGGCGATTTGTTCGACGTCGTCCGGCGCCAAGCCGCGCCCCTCGGCCACGGCGTCGACAAATTGCTCGCGGACGTCGTCGATCGTCTCCTGCAATATCTGTCGTTCGTCCGGCGTCATCGGCCGCGCAAAATTGCCCGTGTCCTTGAACTTGCCGGATTTCACGACCTCGGATTTCAGCCCCAGTTTTTCCAGGGCGCCTTCCGCGTTCATGAATTCCATGATCACGCCGATCGAGCCGGTCAGCGTGCCCGGATTGGCGACGATCGTCTCGCACCCCGACGCCACGTAATACCCGCCCGACGCCGCCGTCGAACCGAGCGTGGCCACCACCGGTTTGCCCGCCTTCGCCGCCTTGCGCAACTCGCTGTAAATCTCCTGCGTCGGCGCCACCGCCCCGCCCGGCGAGTCGATACGCACCAGCAGACCGCGCACGTTGTCGTCCTCGACGTAATCCCGAATTTGTTCCGTGATCTTCTCACTGGTTTCGATGACGCCCACGATGTCGATCACGCCGATTTCCTCGCTGTCGCTCCAGACGGTCGTCGAAAACTTCTTCGTCTTCCCCAGCGCCGAGAACGAGGCCATCACCAGCACGAAAAACACCGCCGCGACCAGGCCGACTACGAGAAAGCCGAAGAGGATCGGGTGCTTTCTCACCGCTTCTCCTGCCGCCGGGCGGCTTCGCACGCGGTCCGCGGGCGACCGCGCGCCTTACGCTGTCGGCGGCGCGGCTCACGCCGCGCCGCCGCGGGGTTTCGTTGTCGTGACGGCGGCGACGCCGGTTCGCCTATTCGCTTTTGGGCGTTTCGCCTTCGGACTCTGTCGGAACTTCCGCCGCCGGGACTTCGGCCGCCGGGGCTTCCGCCGCCGGGGCTTCCGCCGCCGGCTCTTCGACCGCGGGCGCTTCGGGTTCGGCCGACGTCGCCGCCGGTTCCGGCTCCGGCGCCGCGGCGACCGCCTCGGCTTCCGGCTTTTCCGGTTCGTCCTTGGCGGCCTGCTGCGTCTGGGCCTGGGCGATCAAGTCGCCGATGTGCACCTTGCTGGTGCCCTGTTTCTGCATGAACTCGGCCATATCGGCCTTTTCGCGATTCTCCTCGATCGACCGCCGCGACAGCCGGATTTTCCGGTCGCGCTCGTCGATCTTGATGATCTCGACCATCAGCTTGTCGCCGACTTTGAACACCTTGCTCGGGTCTTCGATCTTCTTGGTCGAAAGTTCGGAGACGTGAATCAGGCCCTCGATGCCGTCGCTCAGATCGACGAAGGCGCCGAATTCGGTGATGTTGATCACTTCGCCTTCGATGATGCTGCCGACGTGGAATTTCTCGGGGACGCGCTTCCACGGGTCTTCGGAAATCTGCTTGATGCCCAGCGAGAAGCGTTCGTTTTCCGAGTCGATGTTGAGCACCACGGCTTCGACTTCCTGGCCCTTCTTGAACATCTCGGCCGGGTGCTTGATGCGCTGCGTCCACGAGATGTCGCTGATGTGAATCAGGCCGTCGATGCCCTCGTCGATGCCCACGAACACGCCGAAATCGGTGATGTTGCGGATCTTGCCGAGGATGCGCGTGCCGATCGGATAGCGTTCCTTGATCTTCTCCCACGGGTTGTCCGCGGTTTGCTTCAGGCCCAGGCTGATGCGGCGCGCTTCGACGTTGATGTCCAGCACCACCGCTTCGATCACGTCGCCGATCGCCAGGATCTTGCTCGGGTGCTTGATCTTCTTGACCCAGCTCATCTCGGAGACGTGGATCAGGCCTTCGACGCCGTCTTCCAACTCTACAAAAGCGCCGTAGTCGGTCAGGCTGACGACCTTGCCCTTGACCTTGTCGCTGACCTTGTAGCGCTGCATCACTTCGTTCCACGGGTCCGGCTGAATCTGTTTGTAGCCGAGGCTGACCCGCTGCCGCTCCGCGTCGTACTTGAGCACGATCACGCGCACTTCGTCGCCGACTTCAAACAGCTCGGACGGGTGATTGATCCGGCCCCAACTCATGTCGGTGATGTGCAACAGGCCGTCGATGCCGCCCAGGTCGATGAAGCCGCCGTAATCGGTGATGTTCTTAACGATGCCGTCGAGGATGGCGCCGTCCTGCAACCGCTGCAGCGTGTCGGCGCGCAACGTCTCGCGCTCTTTTTCCAGCAACGCGCGGCGGGACAGCACGATGTTGCCGCGGCGCTTGTTGAACTTGAGTATTTTGCATTCGACTTCCTGGCCGATGAACTTCTCGATGTTCCGCACCGGCCGGAGATCGACCTGGCTGCCCGGGAGAAACGCCCGCACGCCGATGTCGACCGACAGGCCGCCCTTCACGCGCGAGACCACTTTGCCCTTTACCACGCCGTCGGCGTTGTAGGCTTTGTAGATTTCGTCCCAGATCTTCATTTTGTCCGCTTTTTCCTTGGACAAAACGATGACGCCGTGTTCGTCTTCGATCGCTTCGATCAGCGCTTCGACGGCGTCGCCTTCCTTGATCGTGATCTTGCCTTCGGCGTCGCGAAATTCGTGCAGGCCGATGAAGCCTTCGCTCTTGAAGCCGATGTCGACCAGCACGTGCTCGTTCTCGATGCGCACGACGCGCCCGGTGACGACCTCGCCCTCCTGCCCCGTGGCGGCCAGGCTTTGCTCGAGCAAATCCGCGAAGGTCGGTTCGGCGGCGGGCGTTTCCGCCGCGGGAGTCGGCGGAATCGCCGGCCCGGTTGGGTTCTCAGGTTGGTTGGTGTTTTCGGTCATTAATCCAGTTTCCTTTCGCATTTATTTCGCTCGCCCGTAGGCGTTCGATGCGCACCGCAATCTTAAGCATTTCCCGCACGGATGGTTCAGCCAGGTCACCCCGAGAACAAAAAACACAAGATTTCAACGGTTTGTGTTCATCCACCGCGAAAAACGGAAGCAGATTTTAGCGTTTCGGTCGGCGGCTGGCAAGAGGCTGTTTTGCCTACAAAAAATGCATCGCCGGCGTCAGTAATAGGCCGCCAATTCCACAAACGCGCCGGCCGGCGAAACGCCGTATTCGCTGCGCAGACCGAGCGTCGACGAGGCGCGTTTGAAGGCCGCGCTTTGCGTCAGCAGGTCGGCCAGCGTCAGTTGCTGCAGCGGGGCCGCGTTGGGCGTGCGGCCGATGGGGATATAACCGCCGGCGCGCAACGCGACGTTGTCGGCGACGGAATATTCCGCGACCGGCAAAACGATCGCGCTGGGATCTTGCAGGTTCGCGATCACGGTGGCGTTGAGCGTCAGCAAATCCGTCGCTTTCCAGACCGCGCCGATTCCGACGTATTCCTGCCCCGCCCCGAAAACTTCGCCGTTCACTTCCCGCGGACTGCGCAGTTTCGCGAAGTAATTCGCCACCGAGGTCGCGCCGTAGCCGTTGAAATAGTATTCGGCGTCGAGGGTGATGCTGCTTTCCGGATGCGCTTCGAGGCCCGCGACCGCGCGCAGAAAGCGGTCGCCGATGCCGACCGCGCGATTTTGCGAGAGGCCGCTCAGGCCCAGCGTGTAGGCCGCTTCCGCATGCACGTTGATCGGCCCCGCGTCGCCGATCGTGTCGGCGCCGAACACCACGTCGTCGACGTATTTCGCCGCCGACGCCGAAAAATCGAAACCGCCGGCGTTGGCCTGCGCGCGCACGACGCCGCCTTGATCCGGCCCGCGCTGCTGCGGCAGCCACAAGACGTCGATCAACGCGGTCGAGCCGACCGGCGTCGAGTAGCGCAACGCGTCCGCGCCGTGCCGCACCTCCTTGTCGACGTCGGTCGGCGCAAACGGGCTCAGCAAATCCGTCGGGTTCCAGAAATGGCCCGTGCCCCACGAGAGCACCTGGCGGCCGGCGACGATCTCGCCGCGCGGCAGCGCGAAGCGGACCGCGAGCCGATCGAGGTTCTGCTGCAAAAGCAAATTGTTTTTCTCGTAAATCGTCGCGTTGATGTCGACGAGCCGGCGGCCCGGCGCGATCGCCGTCTGTACGCCGGGCGTGGCGCTGCCGAGCGCCGAAATGCCGCCGAGAAACGCGGCCGGGGCGGCCGACGCGGCGAACTCGTACGCGGCTTCGAATTGGAAGCGATTGGCGATCGCCAGACGCGTCCAAACGCGAAAGATGTGCGTCGATTCCAACGCGTCGTCCGGCAGCGTCGGCTGGCCGGTCAAGCTCGACGGCAGGCCCGGCAGCGCCGCCGCCGCTTTCGCCTCGAGCGCCTCCAACGCGTTCACGCCCTGCACGAGCGAACTCTGCATATGCAAATAGGTGCCGAATGTTTTATAGAAACCGCTCAACTCGTAGGCCGAATCGCCGTTCGCGGAGGTCCACAGCTCGGCCGCGGCGCCGGCCGCCGGGGCCGCCAGCACGAGCCAGACCACGGCCCACGCAGACCACGCCGGCCGCATCGGGTTCAGTTCCCCGCCGGTTTTCGGTCGTCGGACGCCACCTTGCCGTCCACCAGCCGCACCACGCGGTCGGCTTGTTCGAGCACCATCGGATCGTGCGTCGAGAAGATGAACGTCACGCCGCGTTCGCGATTGAGTTTGCGCATCATGGCGATCAACGCGCGGCCGGTCGCCTGATCGAGGTTCGCGGTCGGCTCGTCGGCCAGCACCACCGCGGGTTCGGCGGCGATCGCCCGCGCGACGGCGACCCGTTGCTGCTGGCCGCCGCTCATCTTCGGCGGTCGCGAGTCCATGAATTCCTGCAAGCCGAGTTCGGCGAACAGCTCGGCCACGCGCTTGCGGCGCTCCGCCGGCGCGACGCCCTTGAGCTGCATCACGTACTCCGCGTTTTCCGAGGCGGTCAGCACCGGAATCAGGTTGTACGCCTGAAACACAAAGCCGATGCGGTCGCGCCGCAGGTCGGCCAATGCGGCGTCCGACATTTGCGACAAGTCGCGGCCGTCGACGCGCACCACGCCGCTGGTCGCCGAGTCGAGCGCCCCGATCAGGTTGAGCAGCGTCGTCTTGCCCGAGCCGCTCGGCCCGGCGATCGCCATGAATTCGCCGGGCTCGACCGTCATGTCCACGCCGCGCAACGCCTGCGTCACGATGCGCCCGTTGTCTTCGTACGACTTCACCACATTCTGCACTTGCACGACGGGCATGACGCCCTCCTTTATTCCTTGGCCCTCTTTGCGTCTTCGCGGTGAAAAAATTTCATTCCCGCCCCGCTACGCCGCGCGGATCGCCTCCGCCGGCCGCATACGCGACACGCGCCACGCCGGATACAAGCCCACCGCCAACGTCAACAGATAAATCGCCATCGACGCCTTGAGCGCCGCCAGCGGCGAGAATTCCGTGCGGAACGCGGTTTTCAAGACCATGCCGCCCAGTTCGAACGACTCGCCCATTGTCTTGCCGAAATCCATCAGCGGCTGCGCCGAGCCCAGCCGCGTGACGAGCAGGCCCAGCGCCAGCCCGGCCGCCGCGCTGATCGTGCCGATCCAGAACGCCTCGGCCAGCACCAGCGACACCACGTAGCGCGGCCGATTGCCCAGCGCGCGCATCACGCCGAACTCGCGCGTCCGTTCGAGCACCGACATCAGCATCGTGTTGAGGATGCCCAGTCCCGCCAGGGTGTAAACGAACAGCGCCATGACGATCATGATGTCTTTGTACGTCGCTTCCATCGTCTTCAGCAGCGGCAGCAGCTCGCCGTAGGTCACAATGTCATAATTCGCGCCGAGCGCCGTGCGCAGTTGCGCCGCCACCGCGTCGGCGTCGTCCGGGCGCGGCAACTGGATGACGATCTGGTGGGCGACGTCGCCCACGCCCAGCAGCGTTTCCGCCGACGCGCTCGTCACCAGCACGACGCCGCGCGACAGGTTCGGCGAAATCGAGTGGAAAATGCCGCGCACCCGGTAGAGGTCGGCGCCGATCTCGCCGTCGGCCCGCTGCGCCATCAGCCGCACCTTCAGGCCGACCCGCAATTGCAGGCGTTTCGCGAGTTCCTCGCCGACCAGGATGCCGTGCGCGTCGTCCGCGGTCAGCGGCCCGCCCTGCCGGAGGTCGGCCGCGTAATTGGCCAGCCGCGCTTCGACCGCCGGATCGACGCCGTGGATCTGCACGCCCTGCCCGCCGTGCGCGCTGGTCGCGAGGCCGCGGGCGACGACGCGCGCCCCCGCCTGCGCGCCGGGCGGCAAAGGCAAACTCGCCAGCAGCGCCGCCGGGTTCGCCAGCGCCTGACCGGCCTTGTGCTGCAGCCGCCAGCCGGGCGCGTAGATTTCGACGTGCCCCATGCCGGTGTTGGCCAGGCTGCGCTTGCCGTCGGCCATGATGCCGTCGGTCAGTCCGGTGAAGACGATGATCAGGAACAGGCCGAAGCCGGCCGCGCTCATGTTGATGAGCGTGCGGCGGCGATTCCGCCAGATGTTGCGCCACGAGATTTTCAGCAATGAGCCCATCAGACGTGCCTGATCGCCTCGACGGGTTTGAGCCGCGAGGCGCGAATGGCGGGCCACAAACCGCCCGCGAGAACTGTAATAAAGGCCGTAGCGACGGCGTTGATCACCGCCGCCGATTGCACGCCCAACTGGACCACCGACGGCATCCGCACGCCCATCATGTCGCTTTGGCCCATGCCGCCCATGTGCAGCGAGCCCTCCCCATACAGGAATGCCAGCGCAATGCCGAGCCCGGCCGCGCAGCCGATCGCGCCTTGCAGCAGCGCCTCGGTCACGACCAGCCCGAGAATATTGCGCCGCCGCGTGCCGAGCGCGGCCATCACGCCGAATTCGCGCGTCCGTTCGAAGGTCGCCATCGTCATCGTGTTCAGCACGCCCAGGCCGACGATCAGGATGATGATCAGATCGATATACCGCTGCTGCTCGCGCTTCTGTTTGATCATCGCCTTGAGTTCCGGCAGGATTTCGCTCCACGACAGCACTTCGAGCGTTTTCAAATCGAGCGCCGCGCGCAACGAGTCCACCGGGCCGGACACGTCTTCTTCGGCCGCCGGCAGCCGCACGATGATTTCATTGACGCCCGCGCCAAGCCCGAAAAACGTTTGCGCGTCCGCGAGCCGCAAGTACACGGCGCTGCCGTTCATCTCGGCGCTGCCGGCGTCGACGACGCCGACGACCGTGAAGCGGTCGTTCGCGACCGAGCCGTCCGCCCCCTGCCCGAGCAGCGCCAACTCGCTGCCCGGCCCGGCTTCGAGTTGCTGCGCGAGATCGCGCCCGAGCAGCGCCTCTTTTTCGTGTCCGTCATTCCCGCGAAGGCGGGAATCCAGGTTTGCTGCCTTTGCATCGTCCATCAATCCGCGGCCTTTTTCGACCACCGGCGTAGATGATTCGGCGCGCGCGCGATCCGCCGGCATGCCGATCACCAGCGCCGCCGACGAGTTGTCGCCGACGCCCGCCAGCCCGTAGCCGATGACCCGCCGCTCCGGTTTCGCGCCCGGCAACGTCGCGGCCAGTTTCGCTTCGACGGTCGCCGGGTCGCGCACGACGTTGTCGATTTCCGGGTCGGCCTGATAGCCCTTGCCGTGAACCTGCAGGTTCCCGACGAGGCCGGTGGTGATTTCGCCGACCATCTGCGTGAACATCGATTCGCGGAAGGAATTCAGAAAGAAGACCCCGCCCGCGCCCAGCGTCAGCGCCGTGACCGTAATCATCGTGCGCCGCCAATTGCGCCAGAGGTTGCGCCAGGCCATCGCCAACAGCATGGTCTACCGCCCCTGCCGCAGCCGTTCGAGGCTGAAGGTGTTTTCCGGAACGGCCACGTCGAATTGCACGTCTTCGTAATCGATCGCCGTTTCGTGCCCCGGTTCGGCGGGGACGACCGACATCTTCATCGGCATCATCCGCCAGCCGAATTGGCGATAATTGGCGAACAACATCCGCCGCACGAGCTTGTTGTCTTCGTCATAATAGAATTCCGCCAGCGGCTCGCAATTCTGGCGGTCGATCAGCGCCTCGATGCGGCCCCAAACGACGACCGCATTGGGCTTCGGCTTCAGCGACACCTTCCACGCCTCGCGGCCGTCCTGCGTGACGACGCCGACGAACGACGAATCGAAATCGTCGGTGAGGCTCGAGCCGTTGACCAGGTCGTCGTTGGTGAAATCGCTGCCCATCCACGAATCGCCCATCATGCTCGACGGCAATTTCATCAGCCGGCCGGCTTGCGGCAGCCAGGTCCAAAGCTGCTTCTCGCGCTTGAGGGTCATCATCCCCGTCTCGCTCGCCGCGCCTTCGAGGATGCGCACCAGCGCGTAGTCCTTGCCCTTCGACCACACTTTGAATTTCAACTTGCGCGTCCACGACGGCGTTTTGACGGTCATCGTCATCGTCGCGATCATCGACTGGCCGCGCAGCAATTGTTCGAAGCGTTTGATCAGCACGGCCGGGTCGGGGTGGTCCGCGCCGGCGGGGCAAGAAATGACGTCGGCCGGCGGTGCGCCGGCCGCGCGCACGACGCCGCCCGCGCACACGGCCGACAGCGCCGCCAGCGCGGCAACAACTCCGATCGGGAACCAGCGTTTCATCGGCCCGTCTCCTTTTTCACTTTCCGGTCTTTCTTGGGCGCCGCTCGTTTCGCCGGCAGCGGCGCCGCGATCCGTCGCATCAGATCGATTTGCAGCGAAACATAACGATCGAGCTCTTCCCGCGTGGCCGCGGTTTCGCCCGGCCAGCAAAACCGGATCAACACCTCTTTCACGGCCTGCATCAAGGCGTTGAGCAGTTCGGGCGGGAAATCCCGCCGCACGGCGCCGATCTTCTGGCCGTGACCCCAGAGCTTCTCGCCAAACAGCCGCGCCTCGCTGATCAGGGGCGCGAGCCGCCCGGTCAACTCGGGGTGGCGGAAAAACGCCGTCGCCATCTGGCCGATGAATTCCGCCTGCATGGGGGTGCGCATCAGATCGGCCAACGAGCCCCGCACCAGGCGCTCGAACGCCGGCCAGAACTCCTCGGCCCGGCCGGGCAGCTCCACCGTGCGCAGCACTTGCATCGTGTGTTCGTAGGTGTATTCGAGCGTCGTCGCCGCCAGGTCGGCCTTGTCGTCGAAATAGTAGTAGAAGGCGCCTTTGCTCAGCCCCGCGGTTTCGATGATTCCGTTGAGCGACGCGCCCTGATAACCGTTCGCCGCGAATTCCCGGGCGGCGGCCTGCATCAACGCTTCCTGCCGCTCCGGCTTCGCCCGATAAAAACGCGCCCGCGCCATCTGCCCGCTCCCGCGGCCCGTCCGCCGCCGCCCCGCCTTCCAAGTGGTTCGACCGTTTGTCACGACCACTTGTACAGACCAACCGGTCTACGTATAACGCGCCGCCGGCGGCGCGTCAAGGGAAATCGTGCGCCCCCGCCCGGCCGGGCGGGGGGCGCTGCCCGCGTTAACCCGTGTGTGGCGCAGCCGCCCTCGGCTGTGCTTGCTGCGACCGCCGGCGTCCCGCCGGCACTGCACTTGCCGGGAGCGCCAACGTCCTCGTTGGCGTTTGTTGATTTTGCGTCGCCGACGGAAACGTCGGCCCCGGCAAGTTCCGTGCGAAAGTGTTGCGTGAGGGCCGTCGATTCTCAATTCTCTATTCAACATTCATCATTCCGCCGATGCGTCATCCCGAACCTGTAAGAGCGCCTTTCCAGGCGCGATTCCCGCGCCGAAGGCGCGGCCCCGGCGGGTATCCCCACCCGCCGTGGGACCGCCGGCCGCCCGTCGGCGTTGCACTCGCTGGGAGCGCCGACGTCCCCGTCGGCGTTCAATGATCTTTCGTCGCCGACGGGGACGTCGGCGCTCCCAGCAAGTTCCGTGCGAGACGGAGCGCGCCGCCGCCGGCGCTTGCAACGAAGGGCGCCGCCGCTACATGGGCCCGTCGCCCGCTTCACGGCGCCGCCGTCATTCAAGACCAGAAATCTGCCTAATTCGTGCAATGCGTTGACTGCCCGGATCCCGGTCCCCGGAACCCGGAACCCGGAACCCGGCCCCCGAATCCCGAATCCCGAATCCCGAACCCCGAGTCCCGCCCCGCCGGCGTGATCTGTCGCTCGACCCGGAGGCTCTCGACAGGTGAACTGCCCGGACCCCAGCCCCCACTACCCTCTTCGCTGCTCGCTGTTCGCCGCTCCTGCTCGCTGTTCGCTGTTCGCTGTTCGCTGTTCGCTGCTCGCTGTTCGCTGCTCGCTGCTCGCTGTTCGCTGTTTGCTGTTCGCTGTTCGCTGCTCGCTGTTCCCTGCTCGCTGTTCGCTGCTCGCTGTTCGCTGTTCGCTGCTCCCTGCTCGCTGTTCGCTGCTCGCTGTTCGCTGTTCGCTGCCCCCCGCCCACCCGCCTTCGCCCGGCTTCGGCGGGCCGGCCGCCCACTGACCACTGACCACTGACCACCAGTTGGCCGCCGCTGTTCTCTGTTCGCTGCTCGCTGCTCGCTGCTCGCTGTTCGCTCTTCGCTGTTCGCTGCTCGCTGTTCCCTGCTCGCTGTTCGCTGTTCGCTGCCTATCCGTCTGCGTCCGCTCGAACGCGACTTTTTCGGATTCGCCCCCGCCGCGGGCGGGGTGACGGACGACAAGAATGGAAATTGGTGTTGTGTCCGGCGATTTCACGCGGGGGCTTCTTAACCTGCGCGGTTATGGGTATCCCTCGCATTGCCCGCCCTAGACAGAGTTCGGGCGGGCGCTTTGCGGTTCAATAGTCTTTCGAGTCAGCCTTGTTTCGTTCAATCGCTTGGCCGATCGCTGCTTTCATTTCAGCCCGATAGTCAATTCGCCTTCGCTCCTCTTGCCACCAAAGCGCCAGAACGATGTACGACTTCAGCGCAAGTGCCGCCTCGAGATACGTTACACTACCCGTTGATCCGAGACGATCGACACGGTGTGACACTTTGTTTCTGAGTGGAATAAGTTCCGACAACGACCGGTTGACACGGGTCGGAAAAACAAGCGTTTTCTGGGGCTTGATTGCGACCTCTTCAAGCTCCGCTATCCTCGAAGAAAGTTGGTTGATCGTAGGAAGAATGTCATGAAGAACGGCTTCAAAAAGTCCGCACACCTCTGTATTCGCGCTGGTCTTTTGCTTTTCGTTGCTTAGATGTTCGCCGAGCTTCCGTTTTAGGTCGTCGAAAGGGGCATTTCTTTTGGGTCTTGAAGCCGCTTTTCCCTGTACCTCTTGGATTCCCGAATTGAGTGCCGCAAGCAGATTCCCCAAGGGCGTCTCAGGTGCCTTGTCACGAAGATACGTTTCGAAGATTTCGACGATCAGTTCTTCGGCTCCGATACCGACGGCGCGAATGGCATGAACGAAGCGGCTTTCTTGAACTTCGCCCAGTGTTTGAGATATCGCGCCTAAAACTGAGGTGTCGCGAAAAATATTTTGACGGGCCGCCAATTTCAACAATGGCATATACATCGAAAGTAATTGCGCCTCGGGAGAAAACACCTTCCGCAATTCGCTCTCATATTTCGCGACCGGCAGTAAATCGAAAAGCTTCTTGACCAACACGCAGTCGTCCTCCGCGAGCGCGTAAACCACAATACGGCCGTCCGTGTCCTGTTGCGCCTGGAAATATTGGCGGTCCCTGGTTGAAAAAACGTCGAGCGCCGACAACCGCTCCGGGACCGGTTGGAGCCGGCAGTCCCCGAATTTGTTGCCATAGAACAACGCGGCGGCGGCGAGCGCTTTTTTTTTGGCCGGACTTAGCTGCGTCGGCTCATTATTTAAATCTCGCCAGTATCGCGAATAGACCATGTCTTGCCGACGAAGCACGCGACGGTATTTGAAGGAGTCTCTGTCTTCTATAGATCGCGGATTGGCCTGTCCCTTTCTTTGCCTAGCCACGATATATCGAAGGTAAGCGAAAAGCCTCGGCACAATCGTCGCCGGAGCGTTAGCGGATTCGTCGTCATCCCTCGCAATAAAACGCGATCGATAAAAACGCATATTCTCGTCATCAAGATTTAGCAATTTATCGACGGCCCGGGCCGATTCGGAGGTTGGTTGAAGCGTCAGCGACCAAACGCCACTCTTTTGAGGGTTGGCGAGAAATTGTATTACTGACTCTCGCAAAATAGAGTGACAACGCTCCCGTTTTCTGGCAACATGCCGAGGCATGAAGCCAGAAAAAACACAATTTCGACAACGACGGGACTTCGCCGGGATGGAACAACGGCGCG
>Ga0181520_10004312_pt1 | contig 23931 bp, 16 predicted proteins | sample PEATcosm2014_Bin_29_FD_132451 | JGI IMG/M metagenome (GOLD analysis project Ga0181520, IMG submission 132451) | Peatland microbial communities from MTU Mesocosm Facility, Houghton, MI, USA - PEATcosm2014_Bin02_30_metaG | ecosystem: Environmental > Terrestrial > Soil > Wetlands > Peat | place...
GCTCACGCCGCTGCGCTTGTCCACCTTCTTGTCCTCGCGCGCCGTGAACGCGACCTGCTCAATTACTTCGCGCAGATACTGCGGAATCTCAGCGTCGCCCGTCTCGCGCTCGGTCCACGCCTCCTGCGTCGTGATCGCAATTCCCTCTTCCAGCGTCTCCGGATAATGCGTCCGAATCTCGGACCCAATCCGGTCCTTCAACGGCGTCACAATCTTGCCGCGCGCCGTGTAGTCCTCAGGATTCGCGCTGAATACCAGCGCCACATCCAGCTCCAGCCGAATCGGGTACCCCTTAATCTGCACATCCCCTTCCTGCATGATGTTGAACAGCGCCACCTGAATCTTTCCCGCCAAATCCGGCAGCTCGTTCACCGCAAAAATTCCACGATTCGCCCTCGGCAGCAGCCCATAGTGCATGGTCATCTCGCTGGCCAGGTTGTGCCCGCCCCGCGCCGCCTTAATCGGGTCCAGATCCCCGATCAGATCCGCCACCGTCACATCCGGCGTCGCCAGCTTTTCGACATACCGCTCATCCCGCGACATCCACCCCAACTGCGTCGCATCGCCTTGTTCCACAATCAGGTCGCGGCACCGCCGGCACAGCGGCTCATAAGGATTGTCCCGAATCTCGCATCCCGCCACATACGGCATATGATCGTCCAGCAGCGCGGTCAGCGCACGCAAAATCCGGCTCTTGGCCTGCCCCCGCAGCCCCAGCAAAATAAAGTTCTGGCGTGACAGCACCGCGTTCACGATCTGCGGCACCACCGTGTCCTCGTAGCCGATAATCCCCGGAAACACCGGCTGCTTCGCCTTCAGCCGGCAAATCAGGTTCTCGCGCATCTCGTCCTTCACCAGGCGCGTCCGCAGTCGCGCCTCGCTGTATTCGCGGCTCCCCCGCAGCTCACCCAGCGTCTGCGGCAGGTGGTGGTGCGCGGCGCGGGAATGCTCCATCCGGCTGGGTGTCGTCTGTCGAGTCGCCATCGATACTCCTGTCCCTTGTTTTCCGTGTCGGATATGGGTGTCAGTTCTGTCTGTTGGTCAGTGGTGCCTTCCGGTTGGACGCCTGAGGAGCGCCCACCGTTTCACTGCTTTGTGTCTAGTGTATGGGGAAGCTGGACTGCCCTGCGTGGCTCGCGGTCTCTTTAGCGCGCAGACGCGGCAGCATCTCGTTATAAAACTCCCGCAGCTTCGTCGTCCGATCCGCATCCGAACGGCTCGCCAGCAAACGCTGCTTGAACCCCAAATCCGAGGGCAGCGCGTCCGCCAGTTGAAACGCCACCGGCGCGTTCAGATCCAGATGCATCGCCGGCGCCTCAATCCCCGCCATGTGCAGCGTCGCAAAATGCAGCGCCGCACAATCCTCGCGATCCGTCCGCGACGACCTGCCGCCCTCATCCTCGAAAAATTCCACATCGGCCTGCAGAAAGCTGCGTGACTCGTCCAGCGCCTCAATCTCAAACCGCTGCACACCCTCGCACAAAACGTCGAACTTCCCGTCGTCGTAACGCCGCGCCACGCGCACAATTCTCGCCGTGCACCCGACGATGGCCATCTGCTCCCCGTCCGATCGCACTACCCCGAACAGCCTGCGCTCCGACAAGCACTCCGCCACCATCTCCAGGTATCGCGGCTCGAAAATATGCAGCGGCAATGCCGCTCCGGGAAAAAGCACCAGGTTCAGGGGAAACAGGGGAATTCTCATGATGGAGTCATTATGCCCGCGTCTTGCCTTCACGTCCTGCACAATGCAACCTTCGCCGCATGTTTTCTTCCAGTCTCCCGCCTCACGTCCCTGAACGCCATCCGCTTTTCTAATCCCTAAACTCTAATCCCTGATCCCTGCTCCTATTCCGGCATCTCCATCTCGTCCAGCATGGCCTGCATCTCCCGCGCCGCATGCTGATTCCCCATCCTCTTTGCGCACGCCAGTCCGTCCACCAGCTGCTGCTTCGCCTCTGACGCGCGCCCGGCCCTCGCCAGCGCCTGTGCCGCCATAAAATACCCTGCCGTGTAATCGGGATGATCCTCCCGCAACCGCCCGAACTCCACAAGCGCCGCCTCCGTCTCCCCGCGTCCGGCGTACTCCATGGCCAATCCATACCGGGCGAGCGCGTTCTTCGGATCCTGCGCCAATATCTCCCTCAGATTTGCAACTTTATCCATTGTCATTCGTCATTCACCGGTGATTCCCCCTCTTTGCATACGGATGCTGACAAGCCCTTCCGCGTTACGATCCGCACCCGCTGGTTTTCTGTTGTGGTCCCTCTCCCGCCCAGCGTATCGTGAGGTTATCTGCGGAAACGCGATTCGAGCAACATAGTTACCGTCGGGGCCAACCGGTCGAGGGAGTACCTACTATGCGGCAGTATTGGGCGCAGTTCGTTTACAGCGCTCTTAGTGTGACTTTGCTGATCACCTTCCTTTGCACCCTCTTGATTTGCCCGGCCTGCGCCCAGTCCACTGCCCAACCATCCCCTGCCGCATCGTCGCAAGTCCCTTCTGCCCCGCAGCAACCTGCCGCCCCTGCCTTCAACACCACTGTCGATGAAGTTTCCCTCGACCTGGTCGTCCGCACGAAAGGCGACAAGCCCATCCAGGACCTCAAAGCCTCCGACTTCGCCATCAGCGACGATGGCTCTCCGGTCACCCTCTCCGACCTGCATCTCGTCACCCCGGAGTCTTCCAGGTCCGAGCACCTCGTCACCTTCGTCTTCGATCGCCTCGATCCCGGCCCGGCAAAGGCCGCCCGCAACGTTGCTGCCAAAGTCCTCAGGGCCATCCCGGAAAAAGGCTATGACTTCGCCGTTCTCCAGATGAACGGCCGTCTCCGCCTCATCCAGTCCTATACGGTCAGCCGCGACCTCGTCGACAAGGCCATTCAAACTGCAACTACATCCCCCGCACCCAGTCCGGAGGCAGGCCTCAATGCCGCCGAGAAGGAGCTGCTCACCCAGTCCCGGAGCGACTCCCTCACCGTCGACGCCGCCGACCGCGCCCGCGCCAAACTCCTCCTGGCCGGCCTCGATGAATCGCAGCGTATCCTCGAAGATCAGCACTCCTATCCTTCTCTTTCCGCACTCCTCGCCCTCGCGCGTACCCAGCGTCAGATCACCGGCCGCAAGCTGGTCGTCTGGTTTGCAGAAGGGCTCAATGCCAATTCCGATACGCGCGACACCATCAAATCCATCGTTGGCCAGGCCAATCGCGCCGGCGTCACCATCTGTGCCGTCGACACCGCTGCGCTCGATAAACAGGTTGGCGACCGCATGATGGGCGCCATAGGCATGGCCGCCGGCAATCCAGGCAGCGCCATCAGCAGCGCCAATGCCCTCGGTTCCAGCGGCTACGGTCGCGGGCAATCCGGGCCTCCTATCGGCCAGGTGATGGACGCCGCTCAGAATATGTCCTCCCTCGAGTTCGACAGCATGGACGACTTGAAAAGTCCGCTCATCAACCTCGCCGCGGGAACCGGCGGCATCTACATTCGCGCCGGCAGCAGCCTTAAGAAACCGCTGGACCAGCTCCACGACGACCTCACCTCCTACTACGAGGCGTCCTACACTCCCAACATCAAGACCTACAACGGCCAGTTCCGCCCCATCGCCATCCAGCCTCTGCGCAGGAACATCGTCATCCGCACCCGCGCCGGCTATTTCGCCGTCCCTCCCGAAAATGGCTCCGGAATCCGTCCCTTCGAAGCGCCCCTGCTTACTCTCCTCGCCGCTCAGGATCTCCCCACCAACCTGGCCTTCCGCACCTCGATCCTCCACCTCGGCGAGCTGCCCGAGGGCAATACCGGCTCCCTCACCGTCCAGGTGCCCATCTCCGCGCTCCAGACCCATGAGGATGCCACCACCCACCTCTCCCTGGTCCACGTCACCATCGTCTCTCTCATCAGGAACCAAAAGGGAGATGTTCTGCAGCGTTTGAGCGAGGATCTTCCGCTCCATGAAACGCCCGAGCAGCTGCGCGGTGACTCCGCCCAGGTCATCACTATGCAGCGCCACTTCACCGCCGAGCCCGGCTCGTACACCCTGGAGACCGCCGTCCTCGATCGCCTCAGCAACAAAGCTGGCGCAGCCCGCGCCACCTTCACCGTCGATCCGGCTCCTCACGGCCCCGCCCTCAGCGATATCGCTCTGGTCCGCAGCGTTGAGGCCGTGCCCGAGGACAACTCCAGGTCGGAGCCCATGCGCTACATGAACGGCCGCATTGTTCCCGATCTCGGCGCAGAGCTTCCTGAGAACACCCACACTCTCTCCGTCTTCTTCATGGTCCATCCGCTCGCCGGCAGCGCCGCCCAGCCCGCCCTCGAGCTCGAGATCATCCGCAACAACGAACTCCTCGGCAAGATGCCCCTGGCACTGCGTAGCGCTTCCGGCACCGGTAACGCGATCCCCTATCTCGGCACCATCCAGGGCCAGGTCTTCCCACCAGGCAACTATCAGATCAAAGCCATCCTCACCCAGGACGGCCAGACTGCCTCCAGTACCGCTGCTTTTTCTGTTGAAGGCACCATCGCCGCTTCAACCGCGCCCACGGCCGCCTTCACCGCCACCACCGACACCATGGATCGCACCTCCGATCAGCACCTTACCTCGTCTGCCGCGCTCGCCAACAGCCGCTTCGTCATCGCAAGTCCTGCCAATCCCGTTCCGCCGCCCTCCGATACCGTAGTCCACGACATGATCGAAGGCGCACGCCAGCGTGCCCTCGCATGGTCCGAATCGCTCCCCAACTTCTTCTGCGTCGAAATCACCGACCACTCCATCGACCCCACCGGTCACGGCGACTGGCGCCACAAAGACACCATGATCCAGCTCATGCGCTACCTCGACCACAAGGAGACCCGCACCACCCTCGAGGTCAACGGTCAGCCCAGCAGCGTCGACCCCACCCAACTCGACTTCGCCCACTCCATCGGTGAATTCGGCGGCATGTTCCAGGTCGTCTTCGATCCCTCCGCCAAAGCCAAATTCTCATGGAAAGAATCCGAAGTCCTCGATGGCCAGCCCGTCCAGGTCTTTGCCTTCCAGGTCGCCGCGGCCGACTCCAACTTCGACCTCACCGGCCTCAACAACCGCCAGCACGCCGTCGGCTTCCACGGCCTCCTCTATCTCGATCCCGCTACACGCAGCATCCGCCGCATCACTCTCGATGCCGATGATATTCCGGACTATCTCCAGGTCCGCGCCTCCAGCATTTCGGTCGACTATTCCTGGATCTCCATCAACAACCACGATTACCTGCTTCCCATCCGCGGCGCTGTCAGCCTTCGCGAAGGCAAACACCAGGCCGTCCTCAACGAATTCGAGTTCCGCAATTACCGCCGCTTCGGCGCGCAGATCCGCATCCTCTCCAAAGAAGAATCCAAAAACCTCCCCGGCAACTAATCGGCGCGCCGCTTTTCCTGAATCCTGAACGCCGATCGCTGAGCGCCCCCTCTGTACCCTGTACTCTCCACCCTGTACCCTTAAATACCAGGGAGACACGAGCATGGACCTCAACGGCCCCGCGCTGCCCGCGCGCACCGTCGCCACTTCGCAGTCTGAAATGACCGAGCTGATCCTGCCCAACGACACCAACACGCTGGGCAACCTCCTCGGCGGCCGCCTCATGAACTTCATTGACCTCGTCGGCGCCATGGCTGCTTACCGCCATGCGCGCAGCCACGTCGTTACCGCCTCCATGGAGCACATCGACTTCATCGCTCCGGTCCACGTCGGCGACCTCATCATCCTCAAATCGTCCGTCAATCGCGCCTTCACAACCTCCATGGAGATCGGTGTCAAAGCCTGGGTGGAAAACACCATCGCCGGCATTCACCGCCACGTTGCCTCCGCCTACCTCACGTTCGTTGCCATCGACCCCCAGGGACGCCGCGTTCCCGTCCCGCCGCTCACCGTGGAAACGGACGAGGAAAAGCGCCGCTATGACGAAGCCGGTCGGCGTCGTGAAGTCCGCGAAGCCGAGGCCCGCCGCCGCCACATCCCCAAATTCGAACCGGCCAAAATCTAGCCACGTCCTGCTCGTCCCCTACTCCCTATTTCCCTGTCCCCGATTCCCTGCCGTGTAAAGCTGAAAGGACCCCCAGAAAAACGGGCGTCGGAACTTCCCCCCGTCCGTACCCGCCCCATGCAACAGCTTCAGCTTCGCCTGACGCAGCGCCGCGTCCGGCGGCAACCCCTCCTGCAATCCCCCATACAACCCATCCATCAGCCGCGGAGCTGACTCGTCGCTGACCTCCCATAACGCGCCGATTACGTTGTGTGCTCCCGCGCGCAAAAACGCCCACGACAATCCCACCAGACCTTCGCCTGCGTACGACCGCGTCCCCCCGCCATAGCAAGCCGCAATCGTCACCAGCTGCGCGTCAATCGGATGCTGCATGATCTCCCGCGCATACAGCTTGAACGAATCCTCCGCTGCCGGCGTCTGCGACGAATGGGGCGTTCGCGACAAAATAATCGCCGAGTCCAGCGGATCGGTCCGGCTCGCCACTCCGTGCGCCACAAAATCGATATACGAAAAGCGTCCCGGCTCGCTCCCCAGATAGGCCGCCGCATTCGCCTGCCCGCGCGCCAACACCGTCGCCTCCCGCGGACGAAAATGCTTCTCAATCTCCCGCATCTCCACCGGTGCGTTCGGCAGCTCCGGATAATCCGGCCCCGGCGACACCGCATCCCCCACCAGCAGCAGCCTGGCGCCGGGAGCGCTCGCGCCTTTGTCTTCAGCGAGTGCTCCGGAGCCAGCCTTGAGCAAGCTCCGAGCGAAGCGAGGTGCGCGTCGAATGGGTCTCGATTCTGAGACGTGGGTTCCCGACAGCATCAGTAAAGACGGGGCCGACACCACATCCGCATCCTCAATCCAATAATGCGGAGCGGGTGTATCGACCAGCAGCGTCTCGAAATTCAGTTCGCTCAGCACCCCATCGCACAGCACCACCACCCGCCCGCCCGGCACGATCAGTTCCTTCGCCGGAGCCACCAGCATCCGATACAGCGCGCGCCCATCCTCATTCCCCGTCCGCGCAGGATCCTCCGGCCCAAGGAGTTCCTGCTTGTATCGCTCCACGACCCGCGCAATTTCAGCCTTGGCCGGTAGAGGAAATACCACCGTCTTCGGCGGAGTAATCGCCCACAGCCACGATTGCTTTTCCCCCAGCCAATAGAACAGCAACGTAGCCCCAGCCCTGGCGGCAATCGCATCAGGTCTCAACGGACCCGACCCCAACCTCCCCGCATGGAGCCCCGCGCCTTGTAACGACGCTTTCCCCGTATCGATCCCCAGCCCCTGCTCCAGCGTCCGGCCCCGGCTCTGATCCGCCGCCGCCAGCGCCTCCTCGCTCGTGCCCTGCGACACCAGCAGCCGGATGTAATCGTCGTAAATCGGCGTAGCGTTCGCAAGAAACGGCAACTTCGAATCCTCGTTCCTGATCTCTGCCCTCTCCGACTCAAATGTGCCCAGTGCAGTTACATATTCCCTGCGCGCATCCTCCACCCGCCCCTCGGCCTCAAAAAGCAGCGCCATCTCATGCTCCGCCCCCAAACGCATCGTGATCTGGCTGGCCGGATCCGCCTCCACCTGCCGAAACAACCCCTCCGCCTCTGAATCCTGCCGACGAGCCGCCGCAATCCGCCCCCGCGCCAGCATCACATCCAGCGCATCCAGACGATTCCTATTCGCGCGAATCAAAGGATCCAGCTGCAGCAAGTAACCATCCGCGTCGTTTAGATCGCCCGCATCGATCGACACATAGGCCAGATCCTCCAGCGAGTTAACCACTTCTTCGGTGACGTTGCCGTTTCTAGCCAACTGCAACGCTTTTCGATAGGAATCCCGCGCACGATACCAGTCACCCTCGTCCCGAAAAACGTCGCCGCTGGTGGTCAGCCAGTTCATCATGGCTTCTGTATCGCCCATGGCGACCGCTCGGCGCTCTGCATCCTGGTACAACGTCAGTGCCTTCTCCCGGTCTCCGAGACTGTAATAGGCCCAGCCCAGATTGCCCGTGTTCTCGAGAAGGATGTCCTCCGCCTGCAAGGGCGCCGCGACTCGATTCGAAGCGTTCAGCCAGTCGATCGCTTCCTCGAATCGCTCCTCCTCAAGGGAGCTTGCCGCCAGATTCATAAGAGCCGCTGCCTCTTCGAACGGCTTGTTAAACTCGCGAGCCATAGCCAGATCGCGCATGGAAAAGCGAAAGGCTTCATCATATTGCCCTCGCTCCTGTTCGATAGTCCAGTGCGCAGCAAGAACATGGCTGCACGCTGAGCTGCTCATGGGGTCACACAATTTGTCCGCCCTTGCCAGATACAGCTTTGCATCGTCGTATCGGTGCAGACGGCTGTTCGCCCAGGCAAGCAGGGACAATCTCTGGATGCGTACGTCGATATCGGTGGATTCCGGAAGCTCTGCTGAGAGGATCTGCAGGACTTCCTGGCTCATTCCACGCCACGAGGCGGACTGAGCCTCAATGATTCTGAATCTTGCCGACCAGTTCGGACTGCTGGCCCGGTATCGGTTCGCCAGCTCCGCCGCCGTTTCCTGGCTGGCCGTTAATCGTCCGTGCTGAAACATCATCTCGGTGCGATGAAGTTGTTCGGCGGCCGAAAGCGCCAGATCCCCGCTGACTGACAGCAGCAGAATAGAAGAGATTCCCAGCCAGACTACGATCCACCCTTTCCCTGTCCGTTGGTTTTGGACACCGGACCGTTGGTCCCCCCATCTCCAATGCAGCCCATTCTTGTGCTGATCATGTTCAGTGTGATCTCGGTCTTCGTCGGAATCCCCGATTCGGAATCCGGTTCCGATTCCCGCAGGCTCACGGTCGCCAGATAAATCCTGCCGAAATGCGGTACGTCGATCGCGTGGCCAAACGTCCGCCCCGGGTAAGAACCCTCGGCGTGTTTGACCAGCGAGCATTCGATCGACCCCTGCGGAGCGGAACTCGACGGAAGTCGATTGTATCGCTCGGCAATCTCCTCAGGGAGATTGGGCTGTTTCCTGATCTCCTGATATTGGCTGTCGGCGCATGCCAGAAAAGACTTATCGCGGCTGTACGGCACATCGCCGTGCGTCCTCTCTCCCAAAAGATCTGGTTCGAACTCAAGATGTACCGGGTGGCCGGCTATTCTAAGATTCTCAAAGCGCGAGCCGAGAAACGTGACAGACGGCACGAATCTGTCCGTCATGTAGTCCGTTCCAATCTGCGCAACAATGCGGTCGGCCGTTACAACATCGAGGATGTTCAAGCCCTCGACCACCGCAGTGGCCAGCGTGGTCATGCCGTGTCCGGCCTTCAGACTTTTGGTCCCGGCCACCTGGGTATAAGCAGATCGAAAGGAGATGACGCCCTCAAGCCTGTAGTTATCCGCGCGCTCGGACCGATAACCGCCCTCGGCAGGCAGGCTCACGAACGCCTGCGGATAGATTTTCTGCTCCAGCGGTCGCCTCAAATATCCTTCAAGGGCGAACGCTTCCGCAAAATAGTAGGAATCTCGTTTGTCGGGCATAACCGTTCATGCTCACTTTCCAGAGAGAGTGGGACTACTCGTCAAAGCGAACATCCAGAACCCGCCGGTCCAGCTGCGTCCGACTGCCCTGAGCGGTGATGCCCGTGATAGTAAGCGCATACGAGCCCGGCTGCAATCCGCTGCCCGGAATCAGCAGCGACATCGTCCCGTCTCCGCCGCCAGGAGCCTGCACCGTCTGCGACCAGAACGCCTTCCCCTGTGGATCCGTCATCCCGAAATCCAAAGACGTATACGTACCGTCATTCGCCACATCGATCAGCAGCACCGCCCCGGCCTTCCGATCCGCCATCACAGTCATCGATCCGCCGGCCCGCGTCCCCACATGCAACGTCGTCCACGGCGCAACCCGCGGCGTCGACGCCGCATGCCGCAGTCCCGGAATCGTCGCCAGATTCTGATACCCAACCACCGCCAGCAGCGCAGCAAACGCAGGCACTGCCCAGGCGGGCCGCATCCAGCCAAACCAATCACGACGCTTCGGCTCCGTCTTCGTCCGCACCGGCGTCGCAATCGGAGCGGGCTCTGCTGTAACCCCCGCCGGCGAGGCCATCAGCGGCAGCTGCACCTTCGCCTCCTGCAGAAACGCCGCCTCCGCTCGCACATCCAGCCCACACTCATAGCACTCGAAGAAATGCTCTTCAAATGCATCCCGCTGTTCGGCGGACAGCTCTCCCAGCAGATACCGCTCCGTGGCCATCAGCTGAACCGCTTCGCTGTGTTCCATCTAGTTCAGCCCTCCGTTTCCAGCTCTCTCCAATAGTGATCCCGAACCGTCAAACATTTCAGCGCACTCCACCGGGACCTCCCATCCGTTTCACATACGCAGCCTTGAAATTCTGCTTCGCCCGAAACAACAGAACCCGCAGGTATTCGCCATCCACTGCAAACTCCCGGCAAACCTCGTCGCGATCCCGTTCATCCAGGAAAATCGCCTTCAGCACGGCTCGATCCCGCGCCGGCATCTCCTCCAGAATCTCTCTCACCTTGCCGCCCAGCTGCCGCGCCACCGCAACATCGTGCGCGCTGGCCCCAGTTGCCGGAAGCTCCGGCCGGTCCTCTTCGTCCAGCGACTCGCTCCGCGACGTCGACCGGTAGTGCTCGAACAGCACGTTGTTGCAAACCGTGCTTACGAACGCGCCCAGCCGCTCCGGCTGGCGCAACCCGTTCTCTCTGCGCAGCGTCGCCAGAACCCGAGCGAAGGTCTCCTGCCGAACATCCTCAATGGCCTGCCGTGACTGCAGCTTCGAGCGCAGTTTCAGTTGCAGCAGTTCCGTAAAATACCCGACAAAATGCTCCTGGGTCCGAAGATCGCCGGCGCACAGACCTTCGACGTAACCCGCGTCGAACGCGTAAAACTGCAATGGGGTCCTCGCAATGCTGGGAGGGGGAAAGTATAGCATCGGCCCGTTTGTGGCCGAAGAACGCCCCCGGTGATCGCGCCCCGCCGTCTGCGCACGCCGTGGCACTTCGACTCGCTTCTCTCCAGCCCCTCGAACCGCTGCAGGACTCATGCCATCGCTCCATCGGTCGCTTCACGCCGCACCACCCTCCCCAGCCGGCAGGCCATGCTGACATCGGCCCGCCAGTGGAGAAGGGGTCCATGCCAGCCGCCGTTCAGGCCCATGGACAGCAACAGAGCGAACTCAGGGCAGAAACAGGCACAGCAGTACGACAATGTTTCCCGGAAGTTCCACCGCGCCGGCTGCGCCATCGCTCGCTCTCCTGGGAATTGCCCAGCCCCGTGGGTCGAAGGCGGGCCCCAATCGAGGAGTCGCCGGCGCCGGTTAGCGTCATCCGATCCACGGCACCATAGTGCCCAGCATCGGTCCCGCGTTTCACCGCCCCTCGATTTTTCTCCGCAATTGTCGGTTCCGGGGGAAGGGAGCGGGAACGAGCGCTACACCGAACATTGCCCGTCCCGCGCCATTGCATCGCCAGGCAGGTGAACAGGCGATCGGCATCGGCTCATACAGCTGGCTTACGGATGCTCCGCCATCCAGCGGTCGATCCGCTCCGCCTCCGCATCGCTCAGCCGGAACGTCGCCGCGGGAAGCACACCATCCACCTGATCCGGCCGCCGCGCTCCCACAATCGCCGCCGTGATCGCCGGATTCCGCAGCGTCCAGGCAATCGCCACTACCCCGGCCTCCACGCCGTGCTCCTTGCCGATCGCGCCCAGTAAATCCGCCAGCGCCAGGTTCCGCTCCAGTTTCGGCGGCTGAAAATTCGGACTCCGCTTCCGCCAGTCGTCTTCCGGCAAGTTGCGCACACGTTCCACCGTCATCTTGCCCGTCAGCAGCCCGGAAACCATCGGCGAGTAATTGATCACGCCAATGTTGTTCTCCCGGCAGAAAGGAAGGACCTCTTTCTCAATGTCGCGCCGCAACAGCGAGTACGGAGGCTGCAGCGAAGTTATCGGCGCAATCTTCTGCGCCCGCTTCATCTGCGCCACGTTGAAATTTGATACACCAATGAACCGAACCTTGCCCTGCGACTGGAACTTTGCCAGCGTCTCCCAACCTTCCTCAATTTCCTCTTCAGGATTGGGCCAATGAATCTGGTACAGATCGATCACATCCACGCCCAGCCGCCGCAACGAACCCTCCAGCTCCTCCTGCAACGACGCGCGTTTCAGGCTGCGATAGATCTGCCGATTCTGGTCCCAGCGCATCGAACACTTTGTGAACACCAGCGGCTTCTGTGCGCGCCCCTTCAGCGCCTTACCTACTACTACTTCCGAGTGGCCCAGCCCATAAACCGCCGCTGTATCGATCCAACCAACGCCGCTGTCGAGCGCGCGCTCGATCGCCGCAATCGATTCTCTCTCGTCCTGTGAGCCCCAGCCGAATTCCCAGTTACCGCCGCCGATCGCCCACGCGCCGTAGCCAATCGGCGTCAGTTCGAGATCGGAGTTGCCCAGCGTCCTCGTCGCAAACTTCGCAGAATTAATCCTCGCAGTTGTCGTCGTCGCCATAGTTTTTTGGATGCAGTCGAAGTTACGCACGCTTCACGAATACCGCTACGCGTCGATCAGGAACTTCCCTTCCCTCATGATCTGTTCATCTTCCACCCAGATATTGAATCGCAGCCCCACTACGTCGATATGCGTCGATGACCGCCACTCCGCGCCCGTGTGCTCACCGTATGGATTTCCAAACGCAATATGGATTCCGGGAAACTTCTCGTCCTGCAGAATGTTGCCAATCACCCGCTCTACGCCAATATTCGTTCCGATCGCAAACTCGCCCACCCGATCCGAATTCTCGTCCGTGTGTGTGTAAGCCTCAAACTCATCCCGCAGCTTCCCGTTCACCGAATTGCACCCAACAATCCGATTGCCCCGTATCTCAATGGTCAAAGGCGTCAATTCCAGCAGCCCAAACTGCGCGCACAAATAATCGCCGACCACACCGTCAACGACAAATATGCCATTCACTTCGCCCGGCGTCGTGAAAATCTCGCCACCCGGCAAGTTGCCCCACTTGTCCCGCGAAATAATTCCGGATGTCTTAAGCCACTTGTAACGCGGACTGATCTCCGCCCGAATATCGGTCCCCGCCGCCGTCGTCGCGCGAATCCACCGCGCCTTCCGCGCCTTCTCGATCACCTTCTGGGACAGCCGATCCACCCGTTCGTAATCGGCTCGCATCCCCTCGCACATAATCTGCGGCGTGATGTTGACCATGTGCGCGTGCCGCATTCTTCTGCGATTCACGATCTCGGTCATCTGCATCCGCGACCGCAGCTCGTTCCGCTGTACCTGCACCGCGAAAATGCTTACGTCCGAGGACTCCATGTCATGAAGAATTTCCGCTGGCATATCCACGAGCGGCCGAGCCGCCAGATCCTCCAGCACAAACGCATTCCAACGGCAGCCCTTGCCCTCCAACTCATGCGCCAGGGATGCCGCAATCGGCGCCGTCTCCCGATCACAGATCAGCGTCACCTTCTCCCCAGCCTCTGCGCGCAAACACGTACTGATCGCCACCCGCGCTCCCGGCACAAATTCAGCCGGAAAAGCCAGCTCCAGCAGCATGGAACGCGAAGACGAATCGGAAGAAAGCAGGGACGACGGAGGACCACTCATCCTGTCAATCTACCTGAAGTTTTCATGTCCAGAAAATGCGGAAAAGTTGCAGGATGCGCCAGCCACCCAACCCTGGCGCCGCATCAAGCCACGTTTTGCTTCTCCGCAACCGCAGGTTCAAACAGGCCGGCTTTTGTCTCCTCAGCCATGTAATCCACCACGGCCTTGAGATCGCCCGTCTCTTCGAAAACTCGCAGTTGCCGGTCAGCGCCGGTGCCTGTTTTCAAAATCGTCCGGATGTACTCAATCGCGTCCCGGCTGCCCAGTTCCTCCACCTCAGGATCAATCAGCGTCAGATACTCCTCGATTAAATCCCGCAGCGGCACTTCCTCCTGCTTGCCGAAGTCGATCAGCTTCCCATCCAGCCCATAACGCACCGCGCGAAATTTGTTCTCCATCAGCAGCGGCCGCGCGTACTGCCGAAAATCCTGGTTCGCCGCATGCAAACGATACAGGCAAGCCGCAGTCGCCTGGATCAGGGCCGCGATCGCCACGGTTTCCTCGGCACGTAGCGGAATGTCGCAGGCCCGCACCTCAATCGTGTTGAAGAACGGATGCGGCCGAATATCCCACCAGATCTTCTTCGCGTTGTCGATGCAGTTCGTCTTCACCAGCAGCGCGACGTAATTCTCAAACTCCGAATAACTCGAAAACGCATCCGGTATTCCGGTCCGCGGAAAATTCTCGAACACCTTCGCGCGATATCCTTTGTAACCGGTGTTCAGCCCCAGCCAGAAAGGCGAATTTGTAGCCAACGCCATGATGTGCGGCAAGAAATAACGCATCGAGTTCATAATGCGAATCGCCGCTTCGCGGTCCTCGATGCCCACGTGCACATGCAGCCCGAAGATCAGATTCGCCCGCGCCACCAGTTGCAGATCCTTCACTACCTGGTGATAGCGGGGATCGGGATAAATCTCCTGCGTGCGCCAGTCCGCAAATGGATGCGTCGCTCCCGCCACCAGCACCAGATCATGCTCCCGGGCGAGCTTGATCATCTCGCGGCGCAACTCGTAAATCTCTTCGCGAGCCTCGCTGATCGTGCGACAGACCCTCGTGCCCACCTCTACCACCGAGGTATGCATCTCGGCCTTCACCCGCTCTTCGAGGCGCATTTTGCCCTGCGCCAGCATCTCGGTCGCAATGTGCGAACGCAGATCGCGCGTCACCGGATCGACGGTCTGGTACTCCTCTTCAATACCCAGAGTGAACGAAGGCCGCATCGTGCCTACCGTTGTATGACGGAAGCCCACCAGGAATCAAGACAAACATTTCTCCGCCTGCTCTGCGCTCTCCGTGGGTCTTTTCGGGCTACTCGCTCGCAGAGATCGTGGCGACCGGCTGCCCCGCAGCCTTGGCAGCCTTTCCAGGTTTCTTCGCTGCGCTCTTTCCCGTCGGCCCCGGCTTAGCCGCTGCTTTCTTCGCGTCGGGCTTCTTCACCACCGCAGGTCCTTTCGGCGCGGGCTTGGTCGGCGCAGGCTTGCTCGGCTCAGCCTTCGCCTGTCCCTGCGGACCCCCGCCCAGATACGCGCTCCAGTGGAACTCCGGCACCTTCGGCTTCGCCGTCTTCACTTTCGTGATTGCCAGGTCCGCCACCGCCTCCACAATCCACTCAAAGTTCGCTTTCCCCACCGAATGCAAATCGGCATCCGGCGCCGGATTCATGAAGTCGATCGCGTAGGGAACCCCATCCTCCACCGCAAACTCCACCGTGTTCAGGTCGTACCCCAGCGCCCGGCAAAGCGTCAGCGCATCCCGTTCCACCTTCTCCAGCAGCTTCGTCTCCGCAGGCTTCGGGTTCAGCAAATACCGCTCCGCATGCGGCCGCCGCGGATCATAATACATGATTCGCACCTTCTCCTGCCCCACCACATAGCACCGGAAATACTCCGTGAAGTTCACCGCCCGCTGCAGCATCATGCACAAATCGCGGCTTTGGTCGTACGCGGCAAAGAATTCCTCGCGAGTATGCACGTGATACACATCCCTCCACCCGCCGCCATTCACCGGCTTCAAAAACGAAGGAAAGCCGATATACGAAAACACCGCCTCCCAATCCAGTGGAAATTGCAAATTCCGCATCGAACGATCCGTCGTCCCGGGCGGATAGTTTTTGTGCGGCAGAATCACCGTCGCCGGCGCAGCCACACCCAGCTTCGCCGCTAGTGAGTAGTTGAAAAACTTATCATCCGCCGACCACCAGAACGGATTGTTAATCACCGTCGTCCCGTGCAGCACCGCGTGTTTCAGAAACGCCCGATAAAACGGAATATCGTGCGATATCCGATCCACGATCACCGACCACGCCGGCGGCTTGTCCAGCCGGATGGCGCCAATCTCGACAAACTCCGCGCTGATCCCATCAATACTCTTGCTGTTGATCTTCTCTACGAGCGCGCCCGGGAAAGTATTCTCCATGCCAAACAGAACGCCGATTTTCTTCACGTGGCCGCCTTTCTTCAGGTTGTCGAAAGCGGAAGCGCGCCGCTCGTTCCGGCCGCGCCTGCGGGGGATGATTCCACATTAGCCGACCTCCTCCCCAGCTTGCAAAAATCTCCGTGGAGAATCCGCCATAACCCCAGGCACTCCCAAAAACATCAGCGCCGCTTCAGCGCTTCCAGTTCGTCGAGCGTCTTCGGCCAGTCCTGCTTCAGCAGCCGCGACAATCCGCGATCCGCCAGCAGCTTGCCGCCCGTCTGACAGCGCGCGCAATAATCTGTCTCGTTGTCCGCGTACCGGATCCGCTGAATCTTCTCTCCGCATCGCGGGCACGGCTCTCCGAATTTCCCGTGCACTGCCATCTCCCTGCGAAACGCCGTCACCTTCTCCGGAAATCCGTCCCCGGCCTCATCGCTCAACCGCCTGATCCATAGCTGCAACGTCGTCTGTGTCGCCTCGTGCAGCGTCTTCCATTCCTCATCGCTCAGCCGATGCGTCAGCGTCACCGGCGAAAGCTCCGCCGCGTGCAGAATTTCATCCGAATACGCATTCCCAATCCCGCTCACCAGCCGCGGATCGGTCAGAGCCCGCTTCAGCGTGCGATTCTCCGCCGTCAGCGCCGCCCGAAACTCCCCAAGACTCGCACTCAGAACGTCAATCCCTCCCGGATCGGCCGCCCGCAGCGCCTCTTCTCCCGCAAAAACATGCAGCGACGCCCGCCGTTTCGACCCCGCTTCCGTCAGCACCAGCGATCCCGACGCAAAATCAAAAGCCGCCAGCGCATTCCGCCCCGCCAGCTTTGCCCCCGGAGCCTTCCAGTGCAGCCGCCCCGCAATCATCAGATGCAGAACCAGCCAAATCACCCCTGGGTCCCCAGCGACGGATTTAGGTCGTTGGGATGGTAGATCGCCTTCGACGGCAATCGCAATCCGTTTCCCAACGCGCCGCAACTCGCGCACCACGCGGCCTTCTGCACTCTCGAGGGGTGGCTGCGCCGTCCGCAAAAGCGTAAAACTCGCCAGCCGGACACGCTCCAGCTTCTGGCCCAGGATGCGCTTTTCGAGCGCTCTCAGGTACGCTGTGATGTCGGGCAATTCGGGCATCGCTTCGTATGGTATCTCGCATCCATCCGCATTTCGCACCTCATCCCAACCCCACTGGCAAAGCCCCGCCTCTGGTTCGCGTCTAAGAGAACCAATGATGGAATTTCACATTTCGCGTGAAGTTCGCGACCGCTACCAGGTCAGCGATACGCTCTTCAACTTCGTCGGCAACGTAATCTTTGCGGACCTCGCCACCTGCCGCCAGCTCGCTTTCCGCATGACCGAGGTTCGCGCCGCCTCCGGCCTCGATCCCGTCAACCCCGGTGCGCTCTTTGCTATGGGCCTGATCGACGAGATCAGCCACGCCATCGTCGCGCGCTATCGCAGCAGCCGCGACCCCCAGGTCTCCCAGGCCGCACTGCAGTGGTTCTCCGCGCGCGTCGGCGAAGACAACGTCGAAAAACTCCTCCGCACCTTCGTTCAGGAATTCCCCAACGTCGACATCTACCGCGGCCAGGTCAACCTCGACCAGTGGCTCGACAACTCCACCGAAGGCCTCGCCCATCGCGAAGCCGTCCTCGAAGAGCTGATGCTCCTCTGGCTCGCGAATCAAAACCCCGCCTTCCGTCCCTTCCGCGAGCTGTTCGACGACACGAAACTCGCCCAGAGCACTGCCTACAAACAGGTCACCGCGCAACTCGGCAGCTACTTCGCCACGCGCCCTGCCACCGGCATGGGCCGCGGCAATCTCATCGACCTGCTCATCGCCCCTATGCAGGCCGCGCCTGACTCCCTCAGCGGCCAGCTCGCCTGGATTCGTGAAAACTGGGCTGACTATCTCGGTGGCAGCCTGCGCAAAGTTCTGCTCGCCGTCGATGTCCTCAAAGAAGAGGAACTCGCCATCTGGATGCGCTTCCATCCCACCTCCCGCCATCGCTGGCACGACCCCCTCAGCGACACGCCCCACTCCGAAGTCCCCGACTTCCGCCGTCATCCCGGCGACATCGAGTACGAGCGCTTCAGCCCCGATCAGGAGTGGATGCCCAACGTCGTGATGATCGCGAAGAGCACTTACGTCTGGCTCGCGCAGCTCTCCCGCCAGCACGGCCGCGCCATCGAGCGCCTCGACCAGGTTCCGGACGAAGAGTTGCAGACCCTGGCGAACCGCGGCCTCAATGCCCTCTGGCTCATCGGACTCTGGGAGCGCAGCCGCGCCTCGGAGCGCATCAAGCACATGCGGGGTCAGCAGGATGCTGTTGCCTCCGCCTACTCCCTCTTCGAATACAGCATCGCCCACGATCTCGGCGGCGACCACGCCTATCGCAATCTCCGCGAACGCGCCGCCCGCTACGGCATTCGCCTCGCCTCCGACATGGTTCCCAACCACATGGGCATCGACTCCCCGTGGGTCGTCGAGCACCCCGAGTGGTTCCTCTCCCGTCCCGACCGTCCCTGGCCCTCCTACAATTTCAACGGTCCCGACCTGTCCTCCGACGGCCGCGTTGAAATCAAAATCGAAGATCACTACTACGATCAGTCCGACGCCGCCGTCGTCTTCCAGCGCCGCGACAACTCTTCAGGCCACACCGAGTACATCTACCACGGCAACGACGGCACCAGCTTCCCCTGGAACGACACCGCGCAGCTCAACTACCTCCGCGCCGACGTCCGCGAACAGGTCATCCAGACCATCCTTCACGTCGCGCGTCTCTTCCCCATCATCCGTTTCGACGCCGCCATGACCCTGGCCCGCCGCCACGTCCAGCGCCTCTGGTTCCCGCTCCCCGGCTCGGGCGGCTCCATCCCCTCGCGCGCCGAATTCGCCCTCAGCCAGGAGCAGTTCGACTACGCCATGCCCCACGAATTCTGGCGCGAAGTCGTCGACCGCGTCGCCGCCGAAGTTCCCGGCACTTTGCTCCTTGCTGAAGCCTTCTGGCTTCTCGAAGGCTACTTCGTCCGCACTCTTGGCATGCATCGCGTCTACAACAGCGCCTTCATGAACATGCTCCGCGACGAAGAGAACGCCAAGTATCGCTCCGTCATCAAGAACACCGTCGAGTTCGATCCTGACATCCTCAAGCGTTACGTTAACTTCATGTCGAATCCCGATGAACGCACGGCGATTGACCAGTTCGGAACCGGCGACAAATACTTCGGCGTCTGCACCATGCTGGCCACCCTCCCCGGCCTTCCCATGTTCGGCCACGGCCAGATCGAAGCCTTCACCGAAAAGTACGGCATGGAGTACAAGCGCCCCCGCTACGACGAAACTCCTAACCAGCATCTCGTCGAGCGCCACATGCGCGAGATCGCCCCGCTCCTCAAGAACCGCCACGTCTTCGCCGAAAGCGCCAACTTCGCCCTCTTCGATTTCTGGCTCGACAACGGCACCGTCGACGAAAACGTTTTCGCCTGGTCCAATCGCTCCGGCGATCAGCGCGCCATTGCCGTCTACCACAACAAGTTCTCCAGCACCGCCGGCACGCTGCACCACTCGTCATCCCGCACTGATAAAAACTCGGGCGCTCTCTACAGCGTCCAGATTCACGAAGCCCTCGCGCTTCCCGGCGATCTCAACGCCATCCTTGCGTATCAGGACAACGCCACCGGCCTCCACTATCTCCACCGGCTCAGCGAAATTCGCGAGGGTGGCCTGCGTCTCAACCTTGGCGCGTATCAATATCACCTCTTCCAGAACTGGCGCGAAATGGTCCCCACCGCCGACTACCCGTGGGACGCCCTCTGCGCCGACCTCAATGGCACCGGCGTCTGGAGCCTCGACGAAGCCCTCGCGAAATTCAAACTCCGCCCCGTGCACGAAGCTCTACGCGCCGCTCTTCGTGCCGATGTCCTGCGCTGCTTCTCCGATCTCATCGAAGCGGACAGCCTCGACCACGGGGTCTCCCACCCCCGCGCCCATCAGGCACCCTGCAGCCGCGAAGAAACTCTGGCCACGCTGGAGAAAAACGCCCAGCGCTTCTTCCAGACCGCCCTCGAATCCATCTACAGATCGCGCCAGACCGAAAAACCCCAGGAGCAGCTCGCGCCCGAGCACAATGGCCACATCGCACCGAGTCCATCCGCAAGCCCACTTGAAACCGCAACCATCAAAACCACCGCGCCCCCAACTCCCGCAGAAGCCGCCCGCTCAGCCGCCGGGAAATACCATGCGCTTCTCCTCGCCGCAAGCAAACTGCCCGCCCTCGAGCCCGCCTTCACACACAGCTGGCCCGCTGACGCGCGCGTCGTCCTCCCCAGCTATAGCCCGCAAACCACCGCCGTCATCGTATGGGCCCCGGTCGTCGCCTGGTGTCTGCTGCGCGCCTTCGCAAACATTCTTCCCGCGGATCGAAACACCGGCGAAGTCTTCGACCGCCTCTACCTCCGCTCCGCCCTCGCCGACGCCTTCCACCCTCTCGGCCTCGAAGGCGACCAAGCCTACCGCGCAGCCGCTCGCGTGCGCATCCTGATCACTCGAACGCAGCCACAGGAACCGGCCACCGTCCGGCAGGCCCGCGCCTGGGACGAACCCGACATCGTCTGGCTCACCGGCCTCCACGAAGCCCAGGGCCACCGCTACTTCAATAAGGAAGCCTACGAGCAACTGCTCTGGTGGTCGGCGCTCCCCGATCTCATCGCCACTGCGGAAAAAGACCCGACAGCCAAATCTCCCGCCACGCAAAAGGTCCTGCGTACCTTCGAGCACGAAGCCGAATTGGCAATCGCAGCAGCAGCAAAAGCCGGCTACCGTCTCGATGAAATGCTCAAGCCCGATGCCATATCCGCGGAAGAAATACGCACACAACCCATCGATTCTGAAACATCAGGAGCGCCCGTCAGCGAAGTTACAGCGACAACGCACGACGGCTCCCATTAACCACGCGAGCGCTATACTAACCACTGCCCCACACTCGCCGGGATGGCGGAACTGGCAGACGCAGCGGACTCAAAATCCGCCGGCCCTCGCGGCCATGGGGGTTCGACCCCCCCTCCCGGCACCAAAGCAAACATCAAACATCGATAGCTTAAGCAATCATTTCCTGGCAACAGGTTGCGGCGCCTTTTGCCTCAGGCCACCGCCTCTTTACCGTCGGGTATGCTGGATTCCTCGATCCGGCTGCACGCCGCCTTACGACGAAACCGATGAAGCCTCTTCTCTCCGCTCTTATGTTCTGTCTCTGCTCTGCGGCCTTCGGTGAATCCGTTATCACCACGCGTCCGGAGGATTCCCGGGCCATCTATCTCGACGCGCCTGCAGCGAACGCCGACAGTTCTGCTGCACTCCAGGCGGCTATCGACAAGGCCGCGGGTACGGGGCGCGAAGGCATCGTCTTTGTCGCGGCAGACCGCTATACGCTCACGCGCACCATCTACCTTTGGCCCGGTGTGCGCCTCATCGGCTACGGTTCCGCGCGTCCTGTCTTCGTATTGCCGCCCCGGACGGCAGGCTTCCAGAAGGGCATGGGCGTCATGGTCATGTTCAGCGGCCTGGCGCCCGGCGAACTCACCCGCGCCGGCGGCCGTATCGCCTTCCCGCCGCCCGGTTCCGTTCCCCCCAACGACCATGTCGCCGACGCAAACTCCAGCACGTTTTACTCGGCGATCGCCAACATAGACTTCGAAATCGGCAATGGCAATCCGGCTGCCGTGGCGGTCCGCTTCCATGTAGCCCAGCACGCCTTTCTCGCTCATATGGACTTCCACATCGGCTCCGGCCTGGCTGCGCTCTACCAGGTCGGCAACGAAGCCGAGGACCTGCACTTCTACGGTGGCCGCTACGCCATCCTCACCGAAAAGACCTCGCCCGCATGGCAGTTCACCCTCATCGATTCCACCTTCGAGGGCCAGCGTGAATCCGCCATCCGCGAACACGAAGCCGGCCTCACTCTCATCCGTGACAGCTTCCGGAACGTGCCCACGGCCATCGATCTCGATCCTGGGTATCCCGACCAGCTCTGGGTTAAGGACTCGCGATTCGAGAACATCTCCGGCCCCACCGTCATGATCAGTCTGGAGCAAAGCCCCCTGACCGAAATCGGATTTGAGAACGCGATCCTGAGCAATGCACCGCTTTTCGCCCAACTGCGCGAAAGCGGCAAAACCGTTCCCGGCAAGGGCACACTCTATCTGGTCAAGACTTTCAATTACGGACTCATCGTCCCCGGGGAAGGCCAGATAGGCACAATGGGTATGCAATATGAAGCCGTTCCGCTGGCTTCGATGCCCGCTCCACTTTCACCGGCCATCCGCGCCCTTCCGCCCAGCAGCGAATGGGTCAACGTACACACGCTCGGCGTGAAAGGCGACGGCGCCAGCGACGACACGGCCGCCATTCAACAGGCCATCGACGTGCATCGCGTGCTCTACTTCCCCAGCGGCCACTACGTCGTACGCAACACACTTACCCTCGGACCCGAGACGGTGCTCATCGGCCTCCATCCCACGCTCACGCAGATCGATTTGCTCGACGAAACTCCCGGCTATGATGGCATCGGCGCACCCAAACCCGTGATCCTGGCTCCCGCCGGAGGCGCGAACATTCTGAGCGGTCTCGGCGTGTTTACAGGAGGAATCAATCCGCGCGCCGCAGGGGTGCTTTGGAAAGCTGGCGAGCAGTCGCTCATCGACGATGTGCGTATCCTCGGCGGCCACGGCAGCGGCACCAACCCCTACAACAACAACCACACCGCCGACCCCGATCTGCGCAAACGCTGGGACAGCCAGTACCCCAGCCTCTGGATCGCCGACGGCGGCGGCGGCACCTTCGCCGACATCTGGACACCCGACACCTTCGCGCAGGCTGGTTTTGTCGTGTCCAACACAAAGACGCCAGGCCATGTCTACGAACTGTCCAACGAGCATCATGTCCGTAACGAGATCAAGTTCGATCACGTAGAGAACTGGGACATCAACGCCCCGCAGACCGAGGAAGAAGCCGGCGAAAGTCCCGAGTCGCTTTCGCTCGAAATCGACTTCTCCCGCAATCTCACCTTTGCCAATTACCACGCCTATCGTGTCACTCGTTCGCGCGCGCCGTTTCCCACCGCTGTCCTCATCTCTAACTCATCGGACATTCATTTCCGCAACGTTCATGTAAATGCCGAGAGCGGTTACGCCATCTGCGACAACAACGGTTGCGGCACCTTCCTGCGCTTAAGCAAGTTTCCCTACGAAAACGCCATCGAAGATGTCACGCATCATCTCGAAGTACGCGAGCGCGAGTTCGCTGTTCTGGACGTCCCGGGCGATCCGCACCAGCCCCGGCCGCCTGACGCATCTGCCGTTCTCGCTCCGGGAGCAGGAGTGAAGAACCTTGAAGACGGCTTCTTCTCCATCTCCGGCGCAGCCGTCGACGCGGCAGGCAAGCTTTACTTCGTCGATCGTCACAACCAGCGCATCTACGCCTGGTCGGAGAGAGAAGGGCTCGCTATAGAGCGCGACAATCCCCTCGATCCCGTCAATCTCGCTTTCGACAAATCCGGTAACTTGCTCGTGCTCTCCTCCGCCGGCCCGGAGAGCACGGTTTATACCTTCCGGCCAGGCAATTCCGCCGAAGAACTCAGCGTCCTGAACCCCCAGGCCTCCCGGCCTCACGTCAATGCATCCGTCATTCTCCCCGTGAATTGGTGGAACAACGGCGAGTTCAAAGACCAGCTCGATCTGGAGACGATGCGGTTTACAACACTGGCCGAGATGTTCGCGGCGGATGTGACCACGCCAAAAGCGCGCGAGTACGTATCGGCCGATGCCAGCGTATTTTTGCCCGCCAGCCGCGTCTTTCAGCAGGGCCCTGCGGCGGATACCTCAGGCTGGCGCTTCAGCGACA
>Ga0181520_10004314_pt1 | contig 23929 bp, 17 predicted proteins | sample PEATcosm2014_Bin_29_FD_132451 | JGI IMG/M metagenome (GOLD analysis project Ga0181520, IMG submission 132451) | Peatland microbial communities from MTU Mesocosm Facility, Houghton, MI, USA - PEATcosm2014_Bin02_30_metaG | ecosystem: Environmental > Terrestrial > Soil > Wetlands > Peat | place...
AGGGAACGTCAACGACAACGGCATTCCAATGAAGTGAAAACGACAACACCAACGGCGGTACGGCGAGCGGTGAAGTTCACGCTTGACAAACCGTTTCATAGAGGCCGGATACTTCGACCGCCGATACGACTGGCGCTCTCGTAGTCCGGCCCCTCCTTGAACGGCAATCAGTCTTACCTTCGTCTCGATGTCCCCCTGCGTAAAAACGATGCTCCTGCTCCCGGTCCCTCCTCCCGATGTTGAAATCCCCCCGCTCTTGTGGTATCATTTCCAACCAGACGAGAGGTAACCCTGCGTTTTCCGTGACGTCCGTTTGGGTTCTGCCCAACACCCATATCTCAGGAGCCCGGACTTCGCTGGATGAGCGATGCCGTCCGTCCTCCCGGCGGTCGGTAAGCAACTTCGGCGAGAGGGCACCTACCTAGATTGTGGGTCTGAACCCTATAGGGCGCACGACCTCTGCGGGGCTCTCGTCGTTTTCGCACCCGCTTTCCCCGCCTCTGACGCGCCCTGATCCGCAATGGACTTGTTCACCTCCTCCGACGACCTCCGCCATGCCCCTCTTGCCGCCCGCATGAGACCCCGCGATCTTGACGAGGTGGTGGGACAGCAGCACCTGATCGGGCGCGGAGCGGTATTGCGCCGGGCGGTGGAGGGCGACAAAGCGCCCTCGATGATCCTTCACGGGCCGGCGGGCACGGGGAAGAGCACGCTGGCGATGATCATCGCTCGTCGCACCGGGTTGCACTTCGAGATGCTGTCGGCAGTGTCGGCGGGTGTGGAAGACATTCGCAAGGCGGCTGCCGCGGCGCGCGATCTGCGGGCTTTCAAGGACCGTGGCACGATCCTGTTCATCGACGAAATCCACCGCCTCAACAAGGGGCAGCAGGATGCCTTGTTGCCGCATGTCGAGGCCGGCACCTTTACACTCATCGGCGCGACGACCGAGAACCCGTACTTCAGCGTCATCACGCCGCTGCTCTCGCGCTGCCGGATGTTCACTCTGCAGTCGCTGACGCCGGATGAGGTGCGAACGCTTCTGTTGCGGGCACTGCAGGACGCCGAGCGCGGGGTTGCGAAGCTCAATCCGGAGGTGAACGCGGAGGCCCTGCAGCACCTCGCCGAGGGAGCGCTGGGGGATGCTCGCGCGGCGCTGGGGGCGCTGGAATTGGCGCTGCTCACCACGGAGCCGGGCGAGGACGGCCGCCGGCATATCGACCTCGACGCGGCGGCCGAGGCCTTGCAGAAGCCGGTGCTGAAGTACGACCGCGCCGGAGACGAGCACTATGACACGATCTCGGCGTTCATCAAGAGCATGAGGGGTTCGGACCCGGACGCTGCGGTCTACTGGCTGGCGAAGATGCTGGAGGCGGGGGAGGATCCGCGGTTCATCGCGCGGCGGATCGTCATCCAGGCGGCGGAGGATGTCGGCCTGGCCGATCCGACCGCTTTGAGGGTGGCGATTGCGGCGAAGGAAGCGGTGGAGTTCGTCGGCATGCCTGAGGCGCAGATTCCCCTCGCGATGGCGACGATCCACGTCGCGACCGCCCCGAAGAGCAACTCGGCGTATCTGGCGATTGCGAAGGCGCGCGAGGAAGTGCGCAAGGAGGGCGGGGCGAAGGTGCCCGGCCATCTCGCCGGCGGGATGCGGGCCGAGGACAGCCGCAAGGACTACCTGTACCCGCACGATTATCCCGGAGGGTGGGTGCGGCAAGCATATTTGCCGCCCGACTTGAAGGGAAAACGGTACTACGAGCCGAAAGATAACGCCCGAGAGCGGAAGATCGCTCAGTGGCTGAAGGAATTGCGGGGCGAGGAGTAGTCGCCTGTGCCGCGACGCGGGGGGCACGTGCCGTCATTCCGACTTCCAGCTTTTGAGGGGATTGCAGAAGTCGCCGACGTGCCTGTAGGAGCGGTCTCCAGACCGCGATTGCCGTCTTACCCTGCAAAAGTGACATTATGATTGTGCTAAATGACGGTCATCCGACACGCTTGACGGCAATATCGCACTCTGGAGAGTGCTCCTACAGACTTCTGTAACCGTCTCTTTCTTCTGAATTCCGCCTTTGCCCCCGGAGGTTGATCGCCTTGAGAATCGACGTGAGTACGCACGATGAGTGGCTGGTTGTTGTCAGCCTTGCGGGGGAACTGGACGCCTACACTGCGCCGCAATTCCGCGAGAAGCTGGTCGAGATCGTGGAGAGCGGCAGAGCCTGGGTCATTACCGACTTGACGGCGGTGGAGTACATCGACAGCGTAGGGCTGGGCATCCTCGTCGGCACCGCAAAGCGGGCGGGGCAGCACGGGGGGGACATTGCCGTGGTGTGCGGACGCGCAAATCTGCTGCGGGTTTTCGATGTCTCGGGCACCCGCGAACTGCTGAACGTCGCGCCGAGCCTCGAGGAAGCGGGACGCATCCTCCGGGATGCCCGTGGCGACGATGAGAAGGGGGAAGCATAACCATGCCGACCCGCGAAGACGATACGGTGGAACTCGTCATCCCATGCGACCCCAAGTACGTCACGGTCGTGCGCCTGACCGTAGCCGGCGTCGCCGCCCGGTCGGGGCTGACCGTCGATGACATCGACGATTTGAAGGTCGCCGTGTCCGAGGCCTGCACCAACGCCATCGACCATGCTTTCGACGAGGCCGGCGGGCAGCCCGGTCCGCACGTGCATGTGCGGCTTTACCCCAAAGACGGCGAGATGCGGATCGAGGTGGAGGACGAGGGGCAGGGCTTCGACCCCAGGCACGTCAAGAAAGCCCTCGAAGCCCAGGAGCCGGGACAGGAGGGGGGCCTCGGTCTGTATCTCATCGAACGGCTGACCGATGAGCTGAGGGTCGAGAGCGCCCCGGGCAGCGGCACCAAGATCACCATGACCAAACGCGTAGCGAGGAAGAGTTAATGGACCCTCGCTGGGACGGGCTATCGACCAACGAGCTTTTCCGCCTGCTGCGGGATTCCGCCGACCCGCACTTGCGCGAGTACCTCATCGAGCGCCACGAGGGCCTGGTGCGCCATGTCGCCCGCGAGTACATGTCCCTCGGCGAAAGCTATGAGGACATCGTCAGCGTCGGCCATGTGGGGCTGGTCCACGCCGTGGACCGCTTCGACTGCGACCGGGGCACGAAGTTCGCGACTTTCGCCGTGCCGACGATCAAGGGCGAAATCCGCCGGTACTTCCGCGATCGCACCTGGGGCATCCGGGTTCCCCGGCGCGTGCAGGAGCTTTCACTGCACGCTCGGGCGACCAGCGAACGACTCACCCAGCAACTCGGGCGCGCGCCGACGTACGCGGAACTGGCGATGGAACTGGGAGTGCTCGAGGAAGACGTCATCGAGGCCCTCGAAGTCGGCCGGCAGTACGAGCTGCTCAGCATCGACGCGGCGGGCGCGGGCAACGGCGAAGACGATTCCCTCGCCGAGATCGACCGCGCGGGCGGCCTCGACGCCGACATGGAGGCCTTCGGCGAACGCGATGAGATCGACCGGGCGCTGCAGCAGATCCCGCGCCGCCAGCAAGTGATCGTGCGGTTGCGCTTCTTCGAGGACATGTCGCAGCAGGAAGTCGGCGACCGGCTGGGAATCTCGCAGATGCACGTCTCGCGGCTGCAGCGCAAGGCGCTGACGAGGCTGAGGGAGATCCTGAAGAAGGCGAAATAGCACTACAAAGCCACATTGACAGGTGACGGGCGCAGCGCGCGAAACTCGGTCAAGGGCTGGCCGGACAACCGCGTTGGATGGCGTACGGCATTCGACCACAGTCGTCATGCCGGTTTCCGGCACTCTGAAACGATGAAAAGGCGACGGCCCTACCCCGTCCCCGCTTCGCGGGGCCACCCCTCCCGTTCCGGGAGGGGAGAGGCAAACGGCGATTCTCGCGCAGTAGCGAACTGCCGCTGTTCTCCCCTCTCCGCTGTGCCGCGCTCTGCGCGGCCCGGAGAGGGGCCTACCCGCCGTAGGCGGGTCAGGGTGAGGTTGCCGTTCGCCTCTCCCCTCCCGGCACGGGAGGGGTGCCCGCGCAGCGGGCGGGGTAGGGCCGTTCGGGCGGATCAACGGCTACCTCACCCCGGCCCTCCCCGCAAATGGGGAGGGGGTCATCGTTTTCATCGTTCCAGAGTGCCGGAAACCGGCATGACGACTGTGGTTAATCGCCATGCGTTTCGCTGTATCACGTACTTTGTGGAACACCGCCTATGCCACTGGCGTAGTGCAATGATAGCCAGTCTCCGCCATCACCCACGGAGCGATGCTCATGACAGGCCGTCAGTGGACATCCATCTTCTCGGCGGTCTTCATGGCAGCCCTCGCCGCCGTGGGCTTCTGCCTTCTGGTCGCCAAGCTCCAGGACATCATCGCGCTGTTCGCGATCGGGTTCGTCATCGCCTACGTGCTCGATCCCCTGCTCATACGTCTCGAGCGTCGCGGCTGGTCACGGGCGCGAGCGGTCTGGACCGTCATGCTGGCGTTCGTGCTCGTTGTCAGCGGCATTGGCGCGATTGTCGTCCCTCAGTTGGTCGGCCAGGTCGAAGATGCAGTGCAGAACTGGGACTACTACTCCGCGCACGCCACTACGCTGTACGAGCAGACCCAGGCTTCGATCACTGACTATGTCCGAGAGCGCTACCCGGACCCTGCGGTCATCGCCCAGCTCAACCAGAAGCTGGGAGAGGTGCGCCAGCAGGCTCTCGGCGGCCTTTCAGCGGTAGTCAAATGGGTTAGCGGGCGTGTCCTCGGAGCCGTCAACGTCGTGGCTCTCAGTCTGTTGGTTTTCGTCATCACCTTCCACTTCATGATGGTCATCGACGCCATCCGCAAGGTCGTCGTCGAGTCCATGCCCGAGAAGCAAGGCGAATCGCTGGAGCACATCAGCGTCCAGATCAACGCCATGCTCGGCCAGTACGTGCGCGGCGAGGCCATCGCGTGCGTGTTGGTCGCCATCGTGGCCACGATGCTGTTGACAATCGTGAAGCTGATCTGGGGGACCAACTACGGCCTGATCGTCGGCGTGGTTACCGGCGTGACCTATGTCATCCCGTATGTCGGACCGGCGGTCAGCGTCACCCTTGCCGGCTTCTTCGGGTACGTCACCGCCACGCACGACCCGCTGGTGGCATGTCTGGTGTCGGCGGGCGCGATGGTCCTCACAAATCAGCTTTTCGACGTGATCCTCACGCCCAAGATCGTCGGGGGGCGCATCGGCCTGCACCCGCTGATGATTATGTTCGCGGTGTTCGCGGGGCTGAAGCTGATGGGCGTGCCCGGCATGGTCATCGCCACGCCGATCGCGGCGAGCATCAAGATCGCGCTGATGCGGTGGCTGCCGATCAAGGGCCTGGAGGAGGGCGAGCCCTTGCCGAAGCACAAGCCGCTGCACATCGATATTGCGAGGTCCATCACCCAGGCGCGAAGCTGGGCCAGGACGATGGGCCATCGGCTGGAACATGCGATCAACGGGGAAGAGGAGTAGTACCCCAAGATCGGGGCGACCGTGACGCGGACTGACCGTGGCCCCGACAATCTTGTCGGGGACTGCCGCGACAGGATTGTCGCGGCCACTGCGGCACTGATGACCGGCTTCGACCGGACGCTGAACCGTCGTATGTCTTCGTGGTCAAACCCCTTTCTGACTTCGCCGGCATTCACCCATTTATTGGAGTGTTCTTCATGCGTTTGAACCGCGATGAGTACCGCAGCAAAGTGCTCGGCTGCTGGCTGGGCAAGAATATCGGGGGCACGCTTGGCGCGCCTTTCGAGTGGCACCGGCAGATCAACGATGTATCGTTCTACACACAAGACCTCGGCGGCGAGCCGCTGCCGAATGACGATCTCGACATCCAGTTATTGTGGCTGGTCGCGCTCGAGGAGAAGGGCATCGACCTCAACGCTCACATTCTCTCCGAATACTGGTGTCTGTATGTCACCCCGCACTGGTGCGAGTACGGCACGGGCAAGATCAACATGCGCGCGGGGCTGCAACCGCCCCTGTCCGGCTCGCTGCACAACGACTACAAGGATAGCTGCGGGGCGTTCATCCGCTCGGAGATCTGGGCGTGCGTCTGCCCCGGCAGGCCGGACCTCGCCGCCCGGTACGCCTACGAGGACGCGATCCTCGACCACGGTAACGGCGAGGGCACTTATGCGGAGGTCTTCGTCGCCGCTCTGGAGGCGGCCGCCTTTGTCGTGAGCGATCTGCGCCAGCTCATCGACATCGGGCTGTCGTACATCCCCGCCGACTGTGGCGTTGCGGGGGCGGTGAAGACGGCCATTACCAGTTTCGAGGCGGACATGACGTGGCTGGAAGCGCGCGACGAAGTGCTGCGCCACCATCGCGGCGGCACCTTCTGGAACCTGGCTTACCTCACCAGCCCCGCGGATCACGACAAAGGCCTCGCGGAGGGCAAGCTTGGATACGACGTGCCCTCGAACATCGGCATGGTCGTCATCGGCCTGCTGTACGGGGCAGGCGACTTCGACCGGACGATGTGCGCGACCGTCAACTGCGGCGAGGATACCGATTGCACCGGGGCGACCGTAGGCTCCATCTTCGGGATCATCGGCGGCGCGGCGGCAATCCCCGAGCGGTGGATCGAGCCGATCGGCCGTGGCATCAAGACTGCGTGTCTGAACCTGGGCGAGCTGGGTTTCTTCGGCAACCAGCTTCCCCAGGATGTCGACAACATGACGGACCGGACCGTGAGGATCGCCCGCCAGGTGCTGTCGCGATACGGCGGCCCCGATGTCGAGAGCGACGAGGCGAGCGACCTCTCCGATGTCAGCGTCGAGGCGCTGAAGGCCGCCGATAGCGGCGCGTCGCTGTACACGGCGCTGAACGGACCGCGATACGACTTTCCGTTCTTCACCGTCGCCGTCGACTATGGCGAGACCCCGGCGATCCGCGACGGCGAGCCGAAGGCCGTGCGGCTGACGATCCACAACACATACAAGATCCAGGCGAACCTCTCCGTGCACTTCTACCTGCCCGAGGGCTGGACGATCACCCCGTCCGCCGACGCCTTCGCGCTGAGCTTCCCTGCGCTGTTGGTGCGCGGGCCGGTGAACCTCGATTTTGAGGTGACGTGCCCGCAGGTGACGCGGTCGCTGCACCGCGCCGTGGCGGAAATCAGCATCGAGGGCCGCCCAACGGTCATGCTCGTGCCGCTGACGTTCCTAAACGGGAACTTTGGTGAGGGGGAGTAGAGGCGCAGTACCGCTAACCTAGGCGCGGGGTGCCCGCCAAAGGCGGGTGGGGACTCCGCGCCGTCCGGGCCGCCGCCCGCCCTGGGGTCCCCGTTTTCGATCCCGCGGGGCGGGATCGAAAACATCCCAGGGCTTTGCGATGTGCACAAAGCCGGTGACAGACACATCCGCTCCATCGACATATAGGAGGAACCATGCACAAACTCGATCTTTGCGGCCAGTGGCAGGTCCACAAGGCCGATTGCGACCAGACATTCCCGGCGCTCGTGCCGGGGTGCATCCATACCGATCTTCTCTCCGCGGGGAAGATTGAAGACCCCTTCTACCGCGACAACGAGGACCGGCTGCAGTGGATCGGCGAGGCCGACTGGGTCTACTCGCGCACCTTCGACGTGCCTGCGGAGGTCCTCGCGAGCGACCGCGTCCTGCTGCATTGCGACGGTCTCGATACCCTCGCGACCGTCACCATCAACGGCAAGACCGTCGGCGCCACCGACAACATGTTCCGCGTGTGGGAGTTCGACGCCAAGGACGCGCTGGTAGTCGGCGAGAACACGATTGAGGTGCGCTTCGCCTCGCCGATCCCGGTCATCCAGGCGCGCCAGGCCGAGCGCAAGCTGCCGGGCTGGGGCGGGCCGAAGGAGATCCCGGGGCGGGCGTGGGTCCGCAAGGAGCCTTGCAGCCTTGGCTGGGATTGGGGCCCGACGCTCGCGACCTGCGGCATCTGGCGGCCTATCAGCCTCGTCGTTCTCGACGAAGCGCGGCTCACCGACGTGGCGATCCGCCAGGAGCACGGCGCGGACGGATCGGTGACGCTCAGCGTGGCCCTCGGCGCGGAGGCAATTGGCGGCGCAAGCCCGGTGGCCCAAGTCACCGTGTCGTTCGACGGGGGCGTCGTTGCCGAGGCCACTGCGGCGCTCGAGTCCGGCTCCGCCGGCATCGCCCTCCCGATCCCCGACCCGCAGCTTTGGTGGCCGGTGAATATGGGCGCGCAACCGCTGTATGAGGTGCGCGTGGAGCTTCGCGATCAGGCGGGCAAGCTCTTCGACACTTGGGCGAGGCGCGTCGGCTTGCGCACCCTGCGCCTGGACCGCCACCCCGACCAGTGGGGCGAGTCGTTCCAGTTCGTCGTGAACGGCGTCCCGTTCTTCGCCAAGGGCGCGAACTGGATTCCGGCGGACTCGTTCGTGACCCGACTGACCGACGCGAACTACCGCGACCTGCTCGAAAGCACCGCCGGCGCGAACATGAACATGCTGCGCGTCTGGGGCGGCGGCATCTACGAGCAAGACATCTTCTACGATCTCTGCGACGAGCTGGGCATCACGATCTGGCAGGACTTCATGTTCGCCTGCTCGACCTACCCGACGTTCGACGACGCCTTCATGGCCACGGTCAAAGCTGAAGCCGAGGACAATGTCCGCCGCCTGCGCCACCACGCCTGCATCGCCTTCTGGAACGGGAACAACGAGCTGGAACAGGGCCTCGTCGGCGACGAATGGAACGACTGGCAGATGAGCTGGGAGGACTACGGGAAGCTGTTTGACAAGCTTATCCCCGAGGTTATCCAGGCGCTCGACCCCGACCGCGACTACTGGCCATCAAGCCCGCACACCCCCTGCGGCGACCGGCGGGATTTCAACAACCCGGATTGCGGCGACGCGCACCTGTGGGATGTATGGCACGGGCGCAAGCCGTTCGAGTGGTACCGCACCTGCACGCACCGCTTCAACAGCGAGTTCGGCTTCCAGTCCTTCCCCGAGCCGCAGACCGTGCGCGGCTACACCGCCCCGCAGGACCGCAACGTGACGACCTACGTCATGGAGCACCACCAGCGCAGCGGCATCGGCAACGCGGTCATCATGCAGTACATGCTCGATTGGTTCCGCCTCCCGACCGAGTTCGACATGACGCTGTGGCTCAGCCAAATCCTGCAGGGCATGGCGATGAAGTACGCCTGCGAGCACTGGCGGCGGGCGATGCCGCGCGGCATGGGCACCCTGTACTGGCAGCTCAACGACTGCTGGCCGGTGGCAAGCTGGGCGTCCATCGATTACCACGGCCGCTGGAAGGCCCTGCACTTCATGGCCCGCAAGTTCAACAATCCGCTGCTGGTGTCGGGGGTTGAGGACTGGGAGACCGGCAGCGTCGAGTTGCACGTCACCAGCGATCTTCTGCAGTCGTGTGGCGGCGAGGTGAACTGGTGGCTCGTCAAGCCCGACGGTACCGAGGTCGCCGACGGCACGGTCGCCGTGACCGCCCCGGCAGGGGCGAACACGCTCGTCGAAACGCTGCAGCTTGGCGAGCGCCTCAAAGCGCACGGGAACCGAGACCTGATCCTGGGGATGGAACTGGCCGTGGACGGGAAGGCCGTGTCCTCGAACCTCGTGACCTTCGCCCGCCCGAAGCATTTGGAGCTTCTCGACCCGGAATTCGCGCTGAGCATCGTCGAGGGCGATGGCGGCGACTTTGCGGTCACGGTCTCGGCGGCGAAGCCGGCGCTGTGGGCATGGCTGGAGGTGCCGGGCACGGAGGTGCGCTTCTCCGACAACTTCGTGCACCTGTTCCCCGGCAAGCCGATGACGATCACGATCAAGCCGCTGGAGCCGCTGACGCGGGAGGAACTGGTGGCGAAGGTGCGGGTGAGGAGTCTGGTCGATACTTACGGAGGATGTGGATAGCCGGGGCGGGGGGCAACGGCGAGGAGGACCACAGAGACACAGAGGGCACAGAGAACGGCAAATGGGCTTCAATGAGTCGTCTGCCGTGCCGTTCTCCGTGTTCTCTGTGCCTCTGTGGTTTTATATAGCCGTCCGCCGTTACCCCTCCACCCGATATTTCCTCACCACTTCCGAAGCCTTCCCGTTCTTCGTCGCTTTCACAATCACCGCCGTCTTTTCCGTCGAGACGCCCGCCGTCGCCGTGAAGTGCCCGTCCTCGCTCTTCACCGCTCGTCCGTCGATCGTGACCGTCGCCCCCGGCTCCGTCCAGCCCTCCACCGTGATGTCTCCCGGCTTCACCGGCTTGTCGGCGGTCTGGCTGACCTTCGTGAGAAGCGCTGGGCCGAGGCGCAGGTTCACGATCTCGGTCGCAATCTGCTCGCGAGTCGCCTCCAGTTCGTCGAACGACAGCGTGTAGTCGGTGAGCGTGCGGATGACGGAGTGCCCCAGTTCCTTCGGGCGCGATTTGGCGTCGAAGCCTTGCACGCCGAGCTTCTTCGCGGCATCGCGGTAGGCGTCTTCCAGCATGAACAGGTACTCGCAGTCTTCGAGGCCCTCGCGCTGGGCTTCGTAGCGCAACGAGGAGTTCGGGCCGTTCTTGCCGGGCCAGATGATCCGCGAATCGCCGGGGGCGAGGGACTCCACGTCGATGTCCCACCACTCCAGCGCCCAGTGCAGGTACCCCGAGGTGTCCCACAGGTAGTTCATCCAGTGGATCGTGCGCGCCTTGATGGTCTGGGTGTCGATGAGCCGCTGCGGGTATTTGCCCTGCGGGCACCAGGCGATGTAGAACCAAAGCTCCGCGTCGCCGGCTTTCTGGAACTTGCGGTAGCCGTCGTACCACTGGTCGAAGTATTCAAGCTCGGGTACCCAGACCTCCAGCGAACCCTTCAAGTCGGGCACGTGGATGGCGTCGATGCGCCGCAGCTTCGGCGCGGCCTGGTGGATGCGCGCCGTTTGCTCGCGATAGGACTTCACGTTTTCCGGGATGGGCTCGTCGCCGATATGCTGCATTGTGCGCGCCAGCCACCCCTTTTTCTCCAGGTGCGCCTGCAGCGCCGTCGCGAACTGCTCGGGCGTCACCTCGGTTGCCTCGCCGGTCGCCCGCACCGTCGCGGCGCGCGGCCAAAGGCCGAACGTCGGGCAAGCCCACTCGCCGGTGGTGCGCCCGCCGAGATGCCCGATGCACAGGCGCTCCCCGAGGCCCTCGTCGATGAAGAACTGTGCGGTGCGGTCGAACAGCGTCCAGTCGAAAGTGACGGACTTGTCCGCCTCGACATAGATGCTGCACAGGTCCGGCGGGAGCACGATGACATTCTGGTGATGCTCGCGCATCATTTTGGTGTAGATGCGCATGACTTTGAAGAACTCGTTCGACCAAAGCGTCACCTTGTGCTTTTTCGCGAGAGCGTTCCAGTCGAGCCAGTTGACGCAGAACAGGCGCGTCTTGTCGGGGAATTGGACCGGCAGCACCTGCAGCCGGATGTCGAACGGCTGCTCGCCGAGCGCCGTCTGGACGAAAACGCGCCCCTCGTACCTGCCGGGCTTCGTGCCCTTCGGGGCATTCACGATCAGGAAAATGGGCTGCGTCTCGTTCGCTTTGACTTCGCGCGAAACGTCATCGGAAAGCTCGTCGGGGAAGTCGCCGGGAGCCTTGCGGACAAGCCCTTCCGGGGGGAAATCGGTGCTGTTCTTGCTCAGATGAACGTAGCTGACGAAGTTGTACGTGAGGTTGTCGGCGGCGATCGGCTGCGAGCCGTCGGCGGAGATAAGCGGCTCGAAGCGCACGCCGGAGATCGTCAGGTCGCGCGTCGGGCGGATGGCGACTTGCGCGGAGCGCCGCTGGTTGGTCATGCTGACGAGCGTCAGCTCGCGGCCGGCCCCCGTCGGCGGCTCGGTATCGCGGAAAAGTTGCGAGACCGGGGTCGCAGCCCAGGCCGCCCAGGGCGTCGTGGATTCCAGGGCGATGTCGACTTGCACAGGACCACCTCCGGTGAGGATGTAAACCGGGCGGCTCGCGGGCATTTCGTCATGCGAAGCCTGCAGAAGATACACACTCTCGGCAGGCCCGCTCAACTCGGGGATGCGATACTGCCCGTCTGCGCCGGTCGAGGCGTTCGCGACAGGGCGACCGGCCCGCCGCGCCTGGATCGTGGCTCCGGCGAGCGGAGCGCCGTCGGCGGTCACCGTGCCGGAGACTCCGGCCGCGCCCTTGCCCGGCTCGGGGCAAGTGACCTGGGCGGTTGCGGGCTCACTGACATTGCCGTCGAGATCGGTCGCGGTGAGCGTCAGCGTGGTGGCCGCCTGCGGGAGGTTCTTGAGGATGACGAACCGCGCATCGGCGGGAAGCTGCTTGACCACCGTCGCCCCGGCGCGGATAGTGAAGCTGGCGATGTCATCATCCGCCGGGTCGGTCGTCCACGAGAGCATGGCGGCCGGGGCGAATTTCGCGCCGGTGGCGAGGGGATAGGCGGCCAGCGCCGGCGTCCGCGGGGCGCGGCGATTGCGGGGGATACAGGATTGAGAGACCACCGTACTGAGTGCGAGGTTCTCGATGTTCACAGCAACCACGGCGACGTAATACGTCTTGCCGTTCGTGAGGCCGGTAATGCTGGCCGACTTCGCGTCCGCATCCACCAGGGTTGCAGGCTTGAGCAGCTTCACCGAGGTGAAGGGCTTGTCGGAGTAGTATACGCGGTAGTCGGTGACATCGCCCTCGGGCGTGTGGCCCGACCAGTCGAGCTTCAACTCGCCGGTGCCGTCCGCAGGGGACTCCACGGTGAACTTCACCAGCGCGGGCGCGGTGGTGGAGGCCGGGACATGGGTCAGCGACACGTCATCGAACCAGACGCTGCCGCTGTTCGCCGAGTTGGTCAGCAAGTCGAGATGCACCGACCGGGCATCCGCCGGGGCCTCGACGTCGCCCTCGACGAGCTTCCAGTCGCTATCCCTGGACACCGCGGGCGTGGGCGTGCCGGCGAGCCACTTGCCGTCCTTGCTCATCCACTCGGCGAGGACTGTGGCATTCGCCTCGCCAAGCCCCCGGGTCTTGATCCACCCGCTCAGATGGTACTTGCCGGGGCGGATGCGGAAAACCTGCATCGTGAGCCCTCGGTTGCCCTTGCCGTCCAGGCGCAGGCTGGATTTGCCGGAATGCGCGACGGCGTCGTCGATGACGGCGGCGCTCATCCCGGCGCCCTTGGGTAGTTCGTACCAGTCGTTGCCTGTGATCCACCCGGAGAGGCCGTTCTCGAAGCCGGGGTTCTGGATCAGGTTGCGCCCCTCGGCCCCGGCGTGGGTGGCGATGGCGGTTAAGATGCAGATGATGGCGGCGGCGGTGAATCGCATGGCTGTTTCTCGTCCTCTCGGCGTTTCTCGTCGGCCTCCTCGAGGCGCCGGATCAACCACTCCACGTTCTCGCGGCGCTCGAGGGCTCGGGTGAAGATGTCGTAGTGCTTGATGCTCAGGATGGACCGCACAATTGGCTCAAAGAAGATGAGGCCCTGGCTGGCAAGGAAGTTGAGGGGTTTGATCGACTCCAGCACGAAGATGGCGGGCATGGCCATGCGCCGCCGCACGATCTCGTCGCCAAGGCGGGCGAGGACCTCCCGCTCCTCGGCCAGCTCCTCCTCCGGCGTGAGGTCAGCCATTCGCGCCGTCCTCGCTTGACTGGCGCTTGCGGGCATCCCGGAGGTTTTCAAGGCGCCGGGCCAGGATTGCCGCAACTTGGTCGGCGTTCTCCGGGACGCGCAACCAGGGGTTCCGGCGGACGGTGGCGCGGTCGATTTCGAGGGTGTTGCACAGGATGATGACCCCGTCGCCGACGGCATAGAACTTGAAATCGTCCCACTTGATCCTGCGCGTTTGGAACGGGGCGCGGATGGTGATGCCCTCGGGGTCGATGCGATAGCTGGTGGGGAAGAGGTAGTCGGAAACCGCTCCGGTTAGCACGACCAGCGCGATGACGGCATAGACGGCGTGGTGGAAGGTGACGTAGCTATACAGCGACACCGCGAGGATGAACAGGATGAGCGCCCCGCTGGGCATGGGCCGAAGCGCCAGCGGCCAGGCCGACCACGAGAGAGTATCGTCGGGCGGGGGAAGGGAAGGCTGGTTGTCGGGTTTGGGCTTCTTGGGCATGATGGGTTGGGTGGAACGCTTGCTGAAGGCCCGTCTCACCTTCGGCATGTGGACGCGCGGTTCACCGCGCATTCCGCGCCATGAATGTCGCGGCCACATGATCTGCGGAATGGGCTGCCCGAGGTCTCCTACCCTTAGGGATTGCCTCTCCCCTCCCGGAACGGGAGGGGTGCCCCGCGCAGCGGGGCGGGGTAGGGCCGTTGGGTGCCGGGACCCGGCTGACTGGCTACCTCCCAAACACCTCCCGCACCGCCTCCAGATACCGCGTCCCCGTCACTGTGTCCGGGAGCAGGTAGCTGCCCTCGGTCCATTCGTTCCAGGCGTTCAGGGTCACGATCTTCTGCTTCACATCGTCCCTCTCGACGAACGCCTTTGCGCGCCGCAGGGCCTCCTTGAAGGCCGTCGGGGTGTTGCCGGCGAGGCATGCGGTCCACGGGTAGCCGCGCGGCTCGTAGCGGTCGCTTTGGATCGTGCGCGGGCTGGGGTCCCAGCCCATCGTCACGTTCGGGTGATAGGGCACCGGATACCGGCCGAGGTTCTCCTCCCACACCTCGTAGTTGCGCCGGGCCGCCTCGGCGTAGCTGCCCTGCGGGAAACCCGCGGCATCCGGATTGCAGTGATGGACCCACACATACGAGCCGACGCTTGAAAGCCCCAGGGCCTCGACGACCTGCACCGGATCGGTCAGCTTCACCTCGCTGGGCAGCACGTTGAGGCCGAAGACGCAGGCGTTGAGATGCAGGCCGGGGAAACCGGCGGCGCGCGCCTTCTCGCGGAACGAGTCGAGCGCCTCGCGGGCCTGCTCCAGGCCGCCGAGGCCCGAGATGAACGTGCCCAGCTCGTAGATGCAGAAGTACGGCTCGCCGTCGATGGCCCAGTAGTTCGGGCGCGGGAAGTAGCGGTCAATGATGTAGTCGGTCATCCGCTCGAAGGCCTGGCGCGACATCCGGCCGTAGGCCAGCGTGTCCGGGCGGTTGGTGAACGAGGCCGGGTGGATGTTCTGCCAATCGTGGTTCGCCCACATGAGCGCGAACTTCATCAGATGGCTGTTCCCGGCGCGCAGGAAGCCTTGCTCGAGCGCATCCTGTAGGAACGGCCCATCTTCATAATAGTACCAGTCATACAAGAAGCAGTCGACGCCGCTGACACTCGCCAGCGATACCTCGCGCGAGGCCCACGCCGGGTCGGATTCGTCGAAGTACCCCCAGGCGGGGACGATCGGCTGGCGATGGCCGGGGAACCGGGCGCGAGCGCGCTTGACCAACTCCCACTCGGTCCACCCCGCGCCATGCCAGGCGTCATTGCGCCGATCCGAGTGATAGTGCGGGAAGTAGTAGGCTGCGACCTGGATGTCCCTCGGCATGGGCAAGCTCCCTGAAATGTAGCGTGTCGGCGGGGCGGTTGTCGTCCGCCCCTCGTGGCGGCGTCAGGCTGGAGCGCGGATGTGTGACAAGGATATTCGTCGCGGCGACACCACGGTCCTTTGCGCGAGGAGGGATGCCTTTTCCGTGTCCCATCCCTACGAGGGAGGGGACAGCCGCGCAGTAGCCGCCGCAGGCGGCTCGGCGCGGCAGGGGTAGGAGGCCGTTCGTCGGCAGGTTCGTTGACTCGCGCCTCGACACCGTGCATAATAACGCGCGGGCCGGGAGCGATGGACGAACTCTCGGGATGGTTGTTTGTCCATATCTGTAGAGTTGAGTATCCAAGAGCGTGGTGTACACATGTTGATCGAATTACGGCAAGCCGCGGAAGCAGATGCGGCGAGGCTTTCGGAAATAAGGGATCGTCTTTGACCTGGCTTCACGGACAGCGCACCTTGAGCAGCTTGTAGGCCAGACTGAGGCTCCCGGCTTTTGGGATGACCCGGACGCCGCTCAGAAGCACATGCAGCGCGTCAGCCAGGCCCGCGAGGCCGTCGAGCCGTGGGAGAAGCTTGATGCGAGCCTCGAAGACCTCCTGACCCTCGTCCAGCTCGCCGAGGAGGAGGGGGACGAATCTCTCGCCCCGGAGATCGAGCGCGAACTCACGGCCTTCACGCGCCGGCTCGATGAACTGGAGCTTCAGACCGTGCTGTCGGGGCGGTACGATGCCAACGGGGCCATCCTGGCGATCACCGCCGGCGCAGGCGGGACCGAAAGTTGCGACTGGGCTGAGATGCTGCTGCGGATGTACCGTTTCTGGGCGGAGGGAAGGGGCTACTCGTTCGACGTGGTGTCGTATGTCGAAGGGGAATCGGCGGGACTGCGGAATGTCACCGCGCGAGTCCAGGGGACCTTCGCTTACGGGTATTTGAAGGCCGAGTCGGGCGTGCACCGGCTCGTGCGCCTGTCGCCGTTTGATGCCTCGAAGCGCCGGCATACGAGTTTCGCGTCCGTGGACGTCATCCCGGAGATCGAGGAGGATGTCGCGGTCGACATCAACCCCGAGGACCTGCGGGTCGACACGTATCGGTCCAGCGGCGCGGGCGGGCAGCACGTGAACAAGACCGACTCGGCGGTGCGGATCACGCACTTGCCGACCGGGATCGCGGTGCAGTGCCAGAACGAGCGCTCTCAGCATGCCAACCGTCGCACGGCGATGAACATCCTGCGCGCCCGGCTGCACGAGCTTCAGGTCAAGGAGCAGGATCGCGAAATCAGCGGATTGCGGGGCGAAAAGGGCGACATCGCCTTCGCCAACCAGATCCGCTCGTATGTCATGCAGCCCTATACGATGGTCAAAGACCACCGTACCGATGTCGAGACTGCCGACGTTGCCGGCGTGCTGAACGGCGACATCGATATCTTCATTCGCACCTATCTACAGTCGCAAGCCGGAAAAGTGGGTGAGAGGGCATGAAGGTACAACACCTGTTCGTCGTGGTTCTTTGCGCCTCGGTCCTGGTCCCTGTCGCACTGACGCACGCCTATGCCGCCGGACAGACCACCGCCGATCTGTCCGCAGATCGAGCCGATCTCGCGGAGACCACCTTCGGCGACTTGGTGGCCGACGCCCTGTGCGACAAGGCAGGGGTGACGATCGGATTTGTGGGGGCGGTCAGCTTCAAGCACGGGACGATCTCCGCCGGGCCGGTGACCGAGGAGAATGTGGCAAGCCTGCTGCAGACCCCGGACGAGACCTGGGCCGTCAGCGAACTGACCGGCGAGCAGGTCAAGCAGGCCTTCGAGCGCAGTGTCGGCCGCGCGCCGCTGCCGAACGGGGCCTTCTTGCAGGTGTCCGGCGTTTCGGTGACCTACAGCCCCAACCCCGGGCCGCACGGGCGCGTGAAGACCATTCTCGTCGGCACGACGCCCTTGAACGAGACGCAGAAGTATGAGGTCGCGATGCCCGTATCGCTCGCCAAGGGTGGCAGCGGCTACTTCCAGATCTTCGACGAGGGAGCGATCAAGGTGCGCGGCGCTGAGGCGATCTCGAAAGTTGTCGCCGACTATGTCAGCGCGCGCGGAACGGTGAGCTATACGGGGCAGGGACGGATACGCCAGCAGTAGCCGATTGGCCCTACGGCCTTCTGCGGCCCGGCCACTGCACGTTGTGCATACTAGGGCCCGTCCGCAAGCGAAATGGGGGTACCCGCTTCATGCGCGTCCTAATCATTGATGATGATGAGGCGGTCAGCGCCACCATGCAGGCCGTCCTGTCATGCCACGATCACGAGGCTGTCGTGGCGCGTTGCCGGCGCGAGGTCACGCGGGAGTTGGAGGCCGGCGGCTACGACATCGTTCTCGTGGACTGGACCTTGCCCGATATGTCCGGCCGCGAGGCGATTGAGACGGTCCGGGAGCTTTGTCTGCAAGCCAAGATCTGCATCGTGACCGGCATGGACATCGATGACATCGAGGCGGAGATCGGCGCCGCCGTCGACGGCCTGTTGCAGAAACCCTTCGACATCCAGATGTTCATGTCCGTCATCGACGGCCTGCGGTAACTGGACGCTGACAGCCGTCAATCCCTCCCCGATCGAGAGGATCCTCATGAAGCGGTGTCTCCTGCTTGCGTTGGTCCTTCCTGCTTTGCTTTGTATTGCGTGGACTACGCTCACCTGCTCCACCGCGGCCGCCGCAACCGCCTCGGTGAGAGTCCACAGCACCCCGTCGGGCGCCAAGGTGTTCGTCAACGGTTACCTCAAGGGACGCACCCCATGCACCGCGCGGGTCTCCAGCGCAACCGCGCACCGCAAACCGTACAAGATCACGGTCATCCTGCCCGGCTACGAGAAATGGGTGGGCACCGTCACGCTGAAAGCCAGTGACGCCAAGACCCTCGAGGCGACGCTCACGCGGGCGGCGGAGGAGACCGGCGAGAGCCTCAAAGGCCGGATCGTGTGCATCGACCCCGGCCACCCGTCGGAGGCCAGCGAAGGGACTACCGGCCCGAACGGCACGACCGAGGTCCACATCAATTGGGTCGTCGCCGCAAAGCTCAAGGCGCTGCTCATCGCGGACGGAGCCAAGGTCGTCCTGACCAAGACGTCGGAGAGTCAGAGTGTCACCAATAAGCAGCGCGCGCTGATCGCAAATCACGCAGGCGCCTCGCTGATGCTGCGCCTGCACTGTGATTCCGGTCCGATCGACGGGGCCGCGACATACTACCCCGACAAGCAAGGCCACAAGGACGGAGTGACAGGGCCCAGCGAGAGCATCATTGCGAAATGCCGGGCCGCCGCGAAAGCATTCCACCCCGCCTTCGCCGCCGCCCTCCAGGGCAGCATCACCGACCGCGGCATCCACGGCGACTCGGCAACCCTCGTCGGCGGCAAGCAGGGAGCCCTCACCGGCTCGATCTACTCGAAGGTGCCGGTGCTCACGATTGAGATGTGCGTCCTGTCGAACGCGCACGACGAGGCCTTTATCCGCCGGCAAGCCGGGCAGACGCAGATGGCCAAGGCGCTCCGAGCCGGGGTTCTGGCGGTGCTGGGGCGATAGTGTCCTTCCGGTGTTCTCTCCTATCTCCTCCGAGCATGTGGAGGCGCGGTGATGCTGTTTGCCAATCTGAACCGGTAATCACGCCGCCCCACAGATTAAGGTGGCCGCGCGATTTATCGCGCCCGATTCGGTCGCTGTGTTCGGGATCAGTGGGGAATACGAACGGCATAAGCGCGATAAATCGCGCGGCCACCTTGATTCTGGGAAATCGGTATCGGCCGCGTCCCATTGCCAATTCGGATTGGCAAAGAGTATCACCGCGCTTCCACACAGTCCGGAAAAAAGGGGCGCCAAACACACAAGCGGAGAGGGTATCTCCCTCGCCAACTCTCCTTCCCATAGCTCCAAATCGCCGGTTCTCGCAGCACGCAGGTCTCCGAAGTCCCGGAAACGAATCAGCCCTCGGCCGCGCTGTCGTTTGAGCCGGTTCGCAACCCTACACTCCTCCCCTATGAGGTGTCTCCCAGATGCGAACAGCAATCCTGAGCCTTGTGCTTTGCGCCATCGCAACGCCTTCCGTGTTCGCGGCAGAGGTCGCAATACCCATACAAGGGTTCGAGGACGGAGGCGTTTGGGCGGCAGCGGGCGGCGACATCGGCGGCACCGCCGAAGCGCGGATCGTCGACACCGTGGCCCACGAGGGCAAGCACTCGCTGGCCCTCACCTACGACTTCACCGGCACGAAGGAGATCGGGTACGTCTATGCCCGAGCGTTGCCGAACGTGGTGCTTCCCGGCACCCCGCGGTCGGTGAGCCTGTGGATCAAGGGCGACGGTTCCGGTCGCAGCCTCGATGCCCGCTACGTGGACGCGAAGGGGGAGACCTTCCAGATTCACCTCGGATCGCTCGACTTCACCGATTGGAAGCAGTTCACATTCAGTGTGACAGGCGAGAATGCGTTCTCTTGGGGGACGGACAAGACGGGCAAGCCGAAGCTGCCGATCACGCTGGCGTCGATCAACGTAGACAAGACCCACGGCAGGCCGCCGCTGAAGAGCACGATCTACATCGACGACGTGCAGGTGCTGACAGATGTGCCGGAGGCGGACATGGTTCAGGTCCGTCTGGGGCAGTCATATCCCGAGTCGCTCGTCCCCGGCGCGACTGCCCAAGTGAAGCTGGAGATACTGGATTACCTTGGTGAGCCGGGCAAAGCCGATCTGCGCTGGCGTGTTCGCGACTACGCGGGCCGGCCCGCGGGCGGCGACAAGCAGGAGATCAGCCTCGGCCAGGCCCGGTCGCGGACGCTGCTGCTTCCCGTCAAGCTTCCGCGTGGGGGGTGGTACAGCGTGGAAGCGACACTCACCTGGCGAGATCACGTGCAACAGGCCTCGACGCAGCTTTGCCGCCTGACGCCGTCGCCGCTGGCGGCTGCGAACCCAGCCTCGCCGATCGGCATCAACGGGCACCTCCCCAGCGAGGCCGAGATGCGCATGATGCAGCGGGCGGGGATCAAGTGGGCGCGCGTCGACTGGCTGTGGGGCATCGCGCAACCCAAGCCTGGCGACTTCAACTGGACCGTCTTCGACGAGAGGGTTGCGGCGGCGAAACGCTACGGCATCGAGCTTCTGCCGGTGCTGTGCTACGGGGTCGGCTGGGCGACGACCAAGCCGGCGGACGCGAAGGGGGACGTTCAGAACTACATGCCGCAGCTCGATCCGTGGCTGGCATATATCCGGGCGGTCGTGGCCCGGTACAAGGGCCAGATTCATGTGTGGGAAGTGTGGAATGAGCCGAACATCGGCTTCTGGGTGAGCAGCAAAGAGGATTATGTGAAGTTGCTCAAGGAGACGTACAAGGCGATCAAATCGGTCGATCCGACGGCGCGCGTCACAATGGGCGGCCTGGCGGGCTCGCCGACCGATTACCTGGAGATGCTGTATAAGGCCGGCTGCAAGGATTACACCGACATCATCAACATCCACCCGTACCAGTACCCGACCATTCCCGAGCACGGGATGGCCGAGCAGATCGCCGGCATCCGCGCGGTGATGCGCAAGTATGGCGACGAGGCCAAGGAGATCTGGGCCACGGAGGTCGGCTATCCGAACCACCAGGGACCGGGCGGCGTCGATGTGCGCTTGCAGGCCGATTATATCGCGCGCACATACATCACCCTGCTCGCGAGTGGCGTCACCCGCGTATTCTGGTATGACTACCAAAACGGCACGGATGTCACCTATAATGAACATAACTTCGGCATCGTGTTCGTCGACAACTCCCCCAAGCCTTGCCTGCTCGCCCTGAAGACCACCGCGAATCAGCTCACCGGGGCGCGGTTCGTCGCGAAGCTCGACACGCCCGAGAACGTCGCCGCCTACGAGTTCGCGCGCGCGGGCCGCAAGATGCTGTGCCTCTACGCGCTGAAGGACACGGCCTCCGTCTCTCTGAAGACGAGCGGCGACCTTAGGGCCGTGGACCTCATGGGCAACCCCGTCGCCCTGTCGTCGGCGGGCACGCTGAAGCTGGACACCTCGCCCGTTTTCATCGAGACCACCGGCGGCGTGTCGATCTCCCGGTACGCGCCGCTCACTCTGAAGTTGCAGGACAGCGCGTATCCGCTCGACCGGGTGCCCATCGTCGCGACAATCACCAACGACGGCGCGACGGCGCTGCAGGGCACCTTGCGCGTGCACCTGGACCGGGATTGGACGCGGGATCGCAACCGCATGAAGCTGACGGTGCCGCCGGGAGGCACGGTTTCAATGGCCGTCGATGCCTCGGCAAAGCCGACCGCGCGTCTGACCGATCATGTCCTGTCCGCGCAGTTCAGCGGAACCGACGGCCTGGGCAACCATGTCAATTGCGCCGTTCTGGGCGGGATCAGCCTGCGGCCGCCGTGGAAGGCCGTCCTGCACCCCGACTGGACCAGCCCGGCGGGCGGCATGGCGGCGGACCTCACGGACCTGTCGACCTTCCCGCTGAAAGCCCACGTCTGGTGGGCGGCCCCGCTCTGCCCGGACGGCAAGGCGAGCGAAGGCGATGCGATCTTCGAGCCGGGCAAGACGCGCACGGTGCTTGCGCCCGACTGGTACGCGCAGATGGCCCGGGGTGTCGTTCCCGCGCCGTGCCAACTGAGGATCGAGACGATCGAGGGCACGGTGACGCGCGTCCCTTTTCGCCTGACACTGCAGAAGGCGTCGAAAGCAACCCCGGAGGCGCTCACGCAGCCGCCGCCGTGGGATGACGCCATTGAGCTGGACAGCAACCAATTCGTGCGCAAGTACACCGACTGGCGCGGGCCGGCGGACCTCAGCGCGGGCCTGCGGTTCCTGTGGGACGAGACAAACCTGTATGTCCAGGTCGCCGTCACGGACGACAAGTTCTACCAGCCGTTCAGCGGCGGCGACACCTGGCAGGGCGACAGTGTGCAATTCGCCGTCCAGCCCAATTTCGACCGCCGCCCGGACGCAAAGTACGTGGAGTACAACGTCGCCCTGGTGGACGGCAAGCCCGAGGTCTTCACGGCGCATGACGACTTTCCCACTAACGAGGTCACGTCGCGGCGCAATGTGGTTAGGTACGCGCACGCGGAGATCACTCGATCCGGGACGCTCACCATCTACCGGATCACTATCCCGTGGCAGACGCTGGGCGTATCCCCGCAGCCCGGCAAGCCTATGGCGGTGTCGCTGCTGGTAAACGACAACGACGGCGATGGGCGCAGGGGTTGGATCGAGTGGGGCGCGGGGATCGGGTACTCGAAAGACCCGTCGCTGTATTACGATGTGACTCTGGCGGAGTGAGGCGACGCGCGTGAGGAGCAGCCGATGACCTGGCCCAGAGCGGTCCTGCTCGACTTCTACGGCACGGTGGTCGAGGAGGACGTGGAGTGCGTCCATGAGGCCTGCGTGGCCATCGCGAAGGCCGCCGAGACGCCGACCGTACCGGAGGAAGTCGGCCGGTACTGGCAGGAGCGGTTCAACGTCCTGTGCTTCGAGAGCATCGGCCCCACGTTTCGGAGCGAGTACGAGATCGAAGTTCTGTCGATCGAGCATGTCCTCAGGCAGTTTCGCGTGCCGCTGAACGCCCGTGAACTGGCTGAGCCCCTTTTCAAGGTCTGGCGCAGACCGAGGATACTCCCCCATTCTCGCGAGGCCATCGCCGCAATCCCCGTGCCGGTGTGCCTGGTATCCAACGTCGATAACCCTCAACTCGCTGAGGCGCTGGAGTTCAACAGCCTGTCCTTCGATCTCATCGTCACCAGCGAGGACTGCCGGGCCTACAAGCCGCACCCCGAGATGTTCCTCCGCGCGCTCGAGATGCTGGGGATGACGCCGGGGGAAGTGCTCCACGTCGGGGATTCGCTGACCAGCGACGTGCAGGGCGCGCAGGCTTTGGGCATCCCGGCGATGTGGATCAACCGGGATGGGCGGGATTTGCCGGAAGGCGTGAAGCCGGAGTACGAGGCGCGGGATCTGAGGGAAGTGATGCGGCTGTTCTCAGGCGTGCGTGGGTGATGCCATAGGCGGGTTCTGCCCTCGCCCCTTGGCATACGCCAACCGCTACACGGGGTCAGTCGTTGCCTTCAGCCCCCGACAGGGGGCGGTCGCCATTTGCCACCAGCGGAAGCTGGTGGATTCCGCCGAAGAGGAGCCATGCGAGCCCCGTAAGGGGCGACAGGCCGTCCGCCGCCTTGCGGCCGCCCCTTCGGGGCTTGCGGAAAAGGCAACAGACCGGGATTCCACCGGCTTCCGCCGGTGGCAATTAGCGGGCCGCCCCTTGCGGGGCTTGACGGCACACCCTCGCGCGTTCGCCAGCCTACATGTTGGGCCGCGCAGCCTAGCTTTCGTCGCTGTCAGGAGGCGGCGCTGTTCGGCTCAGTCTCATTTTCCGCACATTGACAATTGGTGTTTCGGATGGGTTGAGCGGCCAATATATGTAACTTGGTTACTAGACATTGTCTTGGTTTTGTGCTATACAATGTCTCATGCTAATCCAAACTC
>Ga0181520_10004315_pt1 | contig 23926 bp, 15 predicted proteins | sample PEATcosm2014_Bin_29_FD_132451 | JGI IMG/M metagenome (GOLD analysis project Ga0181520, IMG submission 132451) | Peatland microbial communities from MTU Mesocosm Facility, Houghton, MI, USA - PEATcosm2014_Bin02_30_metaG | ecosystem: Environmental > Terrestrial > Soil > Wetlands > Peat | place...
CGAGGCATTGGTGTTCCGCAAGATGTTGAAGCAGGCCAAGCAGGTGATTGTGGCGGCCGACGCCAGCAAGCTGGGCAAGGTGAGCCCGGCGTTTATCTGCCCGGCCAGCGAGATTCATTTGCTAATCACCGACGCGAGTGCGACGCCGGAAGCGCTGGCGCCGTTCGAGCGCCAGGGCATACGTATCATACGGGCTTGAGGGCGGGCTTGAGGGCCGGAGGTCAGCGGGCGCGCGCACTGACTTCGTCCACGGCGAAATGGCGATGCAGCAGTTCGACGGCGGCGCGCACGTCGGCCTCGAGAATGTCTGCTTTGCCCGCGGCCGAGCGGCTGTTCGTCCTCTGCAGGCTGCGTTCCGGTGAGCGGCGTGTCAGCGAGCCGTGCAGGCAGTGAACGCCGGTCCGCTCCAGGACCTCGGCCATCGAGGCGAGCTTGAGCCCGCCGCCGGCCATAATCTCGATGCGATCTTCGGCTTGGCGGACCAATTGCGCAATCTGCGCTGCGCCTGTGAGTACATCCGTTGCTCCGCCCGAGGTCAGCAGACAAGTGGAGCCGGTCGCAATGACCGCCCGCAGCGCTTCGCCCAGGACCGGCGCCTCGTCGAAAGCGCGGTTAAAGGTGACTTTCATGGGGCGGGCCAGCTCGACCAACTCCCGGCTGCGTTCCACATCGACGCGGCCGTCAGCCTGCAGAACACCCAAGACGACCCCGGCCGCGCCCGACTCCTTGACCCACTGGACCTGCTGGCGCATCTGGGCAAATTCACTGGCGGTATAGGCGAAATCCCCGCCGCGCAGGCGAATCAGGACATGCACGGGGATAGAAAGCGCCTGAACCACGGCTGCCGTCAGTTGGCGGCCAGGGGTGAGCCCGCCGATATCGAGCCGGGCGCACAACTCGACGCGGTCGGCGCCGCCCCGCTCCGCCATCTGGGCGGCCCGCAGGCTTTCGACGCAAAGCTCAAACAGAGGGGTTTTCATAGGAGATTTCCGAACCGCACAATGAAGCTGGTGCACTGCGCGGCGCACAAATCAGAGGAAGAAAATTTCATGGGAGTTTTTCGACACACTTTCTATTCGTTTCAGGATTTCAGGCCAACCGGCCGACGAGAGAAGTCCAGCCACCAGCCGAACCGGGCGATCTTCCCTTCCCGGCGATTTGTTCAATCTTGCTCAATTTGCACGCACTTATCCCCGGCTTGCGTCCGGATGCGGGCAGATCGGGGTAGGTCACTTGTCGATCTGGCAAAGATCTCCAACCGTGGAGTGCAGCCCTTCTACCAGAATAGTCCCCACCGAGGATGATCGCAATTGAGTCTATCAATCATCGCGGTGAGCAAAGATGGGGGCGGGTGGTCGAGCCACATGTGGATTTCTCAAATCCATTGCCCAGGAGAGCGTAAAAGGGTGGCTCCGCATGGGCATGATTTTGTGCGGAAAGCTGGGCGATTTCCGATTTGCCGGTGCGCCGACAGCTCGCCCGAAGACTGACCTTGCCTGCTCAAGGGCCAGCCACCAGACGCGCTGGCCGACAGAACTCGCTTGGCGCGGGCCCCAAACGTCTCTCCAGTTCCTCATGGGTTCCTTATGCCGGACCTGCATTAATGGGTGCAAGCTGGGGGAAAGTCCCTATTTTGAAACAGATTTTCCAAATATGTGATCGTTTAGCGCCAGTTTGTTCATTTTTTTCTTGCCAACTGCATGGCGTTCGTCCTATTGTTCCCTCCAGCGAAGATCGTGTGTTGCGCCGTGAATCGATCAAGACACCAAAAAGTTACGATTGCGGCAATCGATGACAGGGAGGTTGATAGGCCCAGCGGGGCCGGTCAGCCACATTTGAGCCACCTCGGGGGAATGTGATGCCAAGGCAGAAAAGACCATTCAGGGGTTTTGAATCGGGTTCGGCACCGCTGTTCGCGGGCTGCACGGGCTTGGAATCGACCGCCTCAGTCCTCCGCTTTTCTGAAGTTTCCGGGGTGAACCTCTATCCAACCAGAATGCCAATTCATGGCGTTTGACTTCACCCGTCGATGCGCTCGCGCGTATGGACATCAACTGGATCTCACAGAAAGGTGCGATGGCAATGATTAACCTTGCACGTTTTTCACATGGATTCTTACGAGCACAGCGCTGCGGCCGAGCCCAGCAAGGCTCTCCTGCAGTTGAGCGCTCCGCAAAACTGGGTACGGCTCTGCTCTGTTTGCTGGGAGCCGTACTCCTCATCTGCCCGCTGATGGCGCGCGGGCAGGAGCTCACGGCGACCCTGAGCGGCACGGTGACAGACACCACCGGCGCCGTTATTCCTCACGCCTCGATCTCGATTGCCCAGAACGGCGTGAACGCAGGAACCCGCGTTGTGGAATCGGACGGTTCGGGCAACTACGTCGTCACCAATCTGAGCGCCGGAACCTATTCGATCACCGTGACAGCCGCGGGCTTCGAGACCTTCAAGGGCAAGAACATTGTCCTGAACGTCGCGGAAAAGCACGCTTTTAACGCCCAAATGAAGGCGGGAGCCGTCACCACGACGGTGACCGTGGAAGACAACCCGGTTCAGGTCGACACGGAAACCAGCGGCCAGGCGGGCACCATCAGCGGCCAGCAGATTCGTGAGCTTGAGATCAACAGCCGCAACTTCGAGCAGTTACTGACGCTCCAACCCGGTGTAGTCAACCAGCTCGGTGACGAGCCGAACGCCGGCGGCATCGCGATGTCGGTGAATGGCGCACGCTTGAATGCCAACAACTGGACGGTGGATGGCGCCGACATTAACGACTCCGGCTCCAACGCCACAGTGGTGAACCAGCCCAGCATGGAAGCCATCCAGGAGATCACCCTGGAGCGCGGCAACTACGACGCCGGCTACGGGCGTTCGGGCGGCGGCCAGGTCCTGGTGGCCACGCGCAGCGGCTCCAGCGCATTCCATGGCGAGGGATATGAGTACGTCCGCAACACCGACTTCGACGCCAACGACTGGCTCAACAAGCAAAGCCAGTTAGGCAACGTGGACGGAACAACTCACCTGGCTGCCCCGCTGCCAAACAAGCCCGGCGTTTACCACCAAAACGTCTATGGCTTTATCGTCGGCGGACCGATCTATATTCCCAGGGCCTACAACACGGACCAGAAGAAGACGTTCTTCTTCTGGTCAGAGGACTGGCACAAGATCACCCAGGCCGGCACCAGCCAGGTTCTTGCCTCGCCAACTACCTCCGCGATGACGAATGGGAACTGGTCGGCGCCTTCGCCCGGTAAGGACACCGAAGGGAACTTGCTGGCCCCGTATCCTGCGCCGGTTGCCCCCGACGGTTGCGTTACGTACGTGGTTAATCCGTCCGACAACAGCGCGTCCGGAACCGTAAATGTCGCCGATCCCACTTGCCTGAGCAAGAACGCCCAACTCTACATCAAGGATGTTTTCGGCCCCAATACCAACGATGCCGGAGCCGTGACCATCAATCTTCCCGCGGTGAACAATTACCGGGACGATATCATCCGCATCGACCACTACTTCAACGACAAGGTTCACTTTTACGCGCGCGGCCTGAACGACATCATGCCCGTAACCGATCCCATGGGCCTCTGGGCGGGCAACAACTACCAGAACATGGCGGCTGCCTCGGTCGATTCGCCGGGCAAGAACGTGGTTGCGAACCTGACTTACACGATCTCGCCCAAAATCGTGAACGAATTCGAATTCGTTTACGCGCAGGGCACCTATTTCTCTCAGTTCGAGGGCAACCAGTTCGCCAATAACGCGACTGCTTATGCCGCCTTGCAGCCGAATACGCAGAAGTACAACGACCCTTACGGCCGCCTGCCCGGTGTGAACATCCAAGGCATCCAGGGCTTCTCGGCGGGCTCCACTCCCTGGCACGAACGCAATCTCGACCGCAGTTACTTCGACAACCTGTCTTTGACCGCTGGCCAGCACACGCTGCGCATGGGCGTTGAGCTTCAACAGATGATCAAGACGGAAAATGCCGTAAACGGCGAGGCCAGCTTCAGCTTCACAGCTCCCTTTTCCGGCGGGGACGCATCCTCCTACGCAATTGCCAACTTCCTCCTGGGCAACTCGGCGGTCTACAGCCAGGCCAGCCGCGACATCATCCCGGATCTTAACTACTACAACACCGAAGCTTACCTTCAAGACGATTGGAAGCTGAGCCACAAGCTGACCCTCAACCTGGGCGTCCGCTGGAGCAGCCTGCCTTCACCCACCGACACCAAGAACACGCTGTCCAACTTCGATCCGTTGATCTATAGCTCGCTACTGGCGCCCCAGATATACGCAACCAATCCCAACGCCGGGAACTCAAATCTGCCGGATCTTGCCGGTACGTTCGTGCCCGGCCAGAGCATCAGCGGCAACTCTCTGGTTGCCAACACCTACGCCAACGGGCTTATCTTCCCGCAAGGCACGGCCTGCACCGCGGCGCAAGCCATCGCTTCGCTGGTTCAGTGCTCGCCCTACGGCAAGACCATCAACCCGAACTCCAACGCCAATTTCGCGCCGCGCATCGGCTTCGCCTACAATCCCGATGGCACGGGCAAGACCTCGATCCGCGGCGGCTTCGGCGTCTTCTATGACCGCACGCTGAACGGCATCTACGAGCAGAACGCCTTCTGGAATCCGCCGCTGACGCAGCAGGCCACGGTCAACAACGGCTCCTTCGACAACTACACTGCCGGTTCGCTGCCCGGCCCTGACTACACGCCCAACGGCGGCCTGGGCGTTACAGGAACTCCCACGTTCAAGGTTCCCAACTACTTTGACTTCAACTTGACCGTGGAGCGCCAGGTTCTGCCCTCCACGATTGTTTCAGCGGCCTATGTAGGCAGCGAGGCCCGCCATCAACTCGGCGAGGTCGACAGCAACCAGCCCACGCTGGCTTCAAGAATTGCCTACCCCACCTACAACGTCAACGCGCTCCGTCCCTACCAGGGATATGGGTACTTCAGGACCAAGGAAGCGGCCTTCACCAGCAATTACAACTCGCTGCAACTCGATGTGCAGCACCGCTCCACCAAGGGCCTCACCCTGAACGTGGCTTACACCTATTCAAAGTCGCTGGGCACCAACTCCAACGACCGCGGAACAGCCGCCCTCAACACCTACGACCTGAAGATGGATTACGGCCCGACCTCTTTCAACGTGCCGCAAATGCTGATCTTCAACTACGTCTACGACCTGCCCTTCTTCAAGGAGAAGCACGGCGCCGAGGGCATGGTGCTGGGTGGTTGGGAGTTTTCGGGCATCAGCACCATCATCGCCGGAACCTCCTTCACCGTCGTCCAGACGGGCGACCCGTTCGCCGTCGGTGACAACGGCGGCCTGGGCATCAACAGCCCCGACGCCGACAAGACCGCGCGCCCGATGCAACTCAATTCACCCACCATGACGAAGAAACAGTCCCAGTGGTTCTCCACGTCCTCCTTCTCTCCTGCCACCGGCCAATTTGGCAACACGCGGGTTGGCTCACTGATCGGACCGGGGATGGACAAGTGGGATATGGCGCTGGCCAAGAACACCAATATCGGCGAGCATGTGAAGTTCCAGCTTCGCGTGGAGGCTTTCGACGTCTTCAACCACCCGAACTTCAGCGCCGTTGACAGCAACATCGGCGACGCGATTAAAGTTTCGGTAACTGGCGTCACCTCGGGCTTCGGCACGCTTAACCAGGACCACGAGCCCCGCATCCTGCAGATGGGTGGAAAGATCACCTTCTAGACCGATGCGATTCAACGCAGCATAAGCAAAGGCCGGGGCGAAAGCTCCGGCCTTTGCTTATGCACTCATAGATTTTGTGTGGCATGCGGCCGTCCCAGCAGTTACCTGACCGCTGGCGTAGTTACTGCTCCGTGCGGCGCGTTGTCCTGATGCGGGACATTGGACATAACTTTGATCAGCGCGTCGTCGGCGGTCTTGTTCAGACTCTTGGATTTGTCGAACTCAACCCTCGCCTCGACTGTTTTGCCCATGGAACGGTAGAGCCGGCCCAGCCTGTAGTGGGCGTTCACATCGTCGGGCTTGAGGGCGGCGGCCTGCTTTAACTGGCGGAGTGCGTCTTCGTTGCGGCCAGACTCGGTGTAAACGATGCCCAGATCGAGATGGCCCATGGCGTTGGCGGGGTTGATGCTCACCACCTTTTCCAGGAGAGGCCGGGCGTCTTCCAGCCGGTTCATCTGAATATCGGCATCGGCCAGATAGAGCATGGCTTGCGCGTGTTCCGGGTCGTTTTCGAGCTCGGCGTGAAATTGCTGAGCGGCCTCCTGGGTCTGGCCTTGGGTCCACAGCAGATATCCGAGGGCAAAGTGCACACTGGGCTCCTTGGGATTGGCCGCAACGGCAGCGCGCAATTCGCGAATGGCGCCGACCGGCTCCTTCATTTCGTCCAGCGCTTCGCCGGCCAGCACATGGGCCTCGGCTGAGTCGGGATTCAACGCGACGATGCGGTGAAATGCATCGAGAACACATTGATACTGCTGCGAAAGCAGGCAACTGTGCGCCAAGGTCAAGAGCAGCGGCAGATTCTGCGCATCGCGTTCAGCGGCCTGCTTGAGATAGGGCGTTGCGGCGGCATATTCCCCCAGCCCGAAGTGCGACATTCCCGCCAGAACGGTGAGCCGATGGGCTTCGTCTGAACCGGGCGGCTCGGACTTGAGCAGCGGGTTGAACTGCTGGAGGGCTTCCTTGTATTCGCCTTGCTTGAAGTACGCGAGACCCAGGTTGAATCGCAGGCGGGGCATCGCGGGATCCAATGCCATTGCCTTGCGGTAGAACGCAATCGCCTCAGTGTAATGCTCCTGGCGGGCTTCAAGCAGGCCGAGGTGGGCGAATGGCTCGGAATTGGAGGGTTGGGCCTGGGAAAGCGCGCGCCAAGCCGCTTCAGCCTCTGCAACTTTGCCTTGCTGCTCGAGAAAAAAGGCCGCCTGTCGCTGGTCGCCCTGCGTCAACGCAGGCAAACTGCAACCGGCAAGAACGAGAACCACGCAAACAGAGCGGCTGCGCCCAAGTATAAGTCTCACATTGGTCTCCGCAGTGATTCTCACTCGCCGATGGAACAGTGTGCAACTTGCCTGAGAGCTCTGGAACGCATTGAGGCGGCGAGCGTTACCGGACCCGTTACGCTGGCTTGCGCAACCGGCTCAAGAGCGGTGAGAATCAAGGGATTGAGCGGGGCGCGATGGTTCCTGCTTGAAACTCCTCATGAGCAAGCCCAAGTGAACAAGACCAAGCCGGCCCAACTCAAATGCCCGTTGCTCGGGAGCCGCTGGAGTTTGCGCGACTTCATCGCGGCGGGCGGTCTCTTGCTGGCCAGCGCAGCCGTTGTCCTGTGGCAAAATGCGCATCTGGCGGTGCTTTGGGACACGAGTTACATTCTGGACAGCAGCTTCCGCATCTCGCTGGGGCAGACGCCGTACCGCGACTTCCCGCTGGCTCACGCGCCGCTCACGTTTTTGATTCAGGCGGTTCTCATCCGGCTCGGGGGGCGCGTCTTCTTCCACCATGTTCTTTATGCCGCAATCGTGGGCGGGTTGGGCACCGTGCTGGCATGGCGAATCGTACTGCATACGCTGCGGGACCGCTTGCAGGCCGCGTGGCTCGCCGCTCTTCTGCTAGCGGCGCCGCTCACCGTGCTCGGCATCTACAGCATCCTGCCGTTTCCTTTCTATGACTGCGACTGCGTCTTCTCCATCCTGCTTGTGATTCTGCTCATGCAACGGCTGCCGGCGGAATCCATCGATGGATCGCAAGCGAGGCCGGCCACGGCGCTCCTGCGGCCTTTGATTGCGGGCGCGACGATTCCTCTTCCGCTTTTCTTCAAGCAGAATATCGGCCTGCCACTTGTGCTTGTGGCGCTGGCCCTGGTCTTCCTGCTGTTGCTCGTGAAACTCCTACGCCGCGCCCCGGCTTTGCGACCCAATCCTGGAGTTCGAGAGTTGGCCGCGGTTCTCGCTGGCGCAATTGCAACGCTCGCTGCAGCCGGCCTGCTGCTGCACTTCTCCGTCGGTCTGGGCAACTATATTCACTGGACCATCCAGTTCGCGTCCGAGCGCCGGCTGCCGGGCTTTGCGGACATGCTCGGTGTGTATGAGGAGTCTTCACTGCTGTGGTGGGTCCCGTCGGTCGCGGCCGCTCTGCTGCTGCTGAGGAGCCGTTTTGGAAGAGCTTTTTGGGCGCGTATCGTGGCTCTGGGCCTGTTGGCCGCGCCATTTCTCTGGACGCTGGGGAGTCTCTTCCTTTCCGCTGATCCAGAGGACCGCGCCAGCGACCTTCTCGCTCTTTGGCCGCTGCTGCTTGTCCTCTCCGGCGCGCTCACGCTCTGGAATCTTTGCCGCCATCCGAGTTTGCGCGCCGTGCTGCCCGCGATCATGCTGGTTACCATCAACGGAACGCTGCTTTCGCAGCAGTTGTGGGGGTCGACTTACGCCATCTGGCCGCTGCTCGTTCTGCTCGTCGCCGAAATGATTGCCTTTCTGGCTTCGATCAAGCCGGCCGGGATTCCCGCTGAGCCCGCACGTAGAACGCTGCCTCTTGCGCCGGTGGTGGCGGCTGTCGTTTCGACAACACTGCTCATTTGCGGCGGACTTTACACGGCCAGCGAGGAGCGCCTCGACTATGTGCAACTGCCTGGCAGCGCGGCGCTGCATTCGGCGGTTCAGGAGTTGCGGGGGATGGCTGTTCCGGGCCCGTATCTGCCTGCCTTTGATGAACTGCTGCGGTTTGCGGCCAATGAAATCCCAGTCGCCGACGGATTGATTCTCATTCCCGGCGAGGACCCGTTCTACTTTGCAACCGGCCGCGTTCCGCAGTTCCCGGTGTTGCTGTTCGACAACGCTACCGACCCCTATTCTCCCGCGCAACTTGTTGAGCAGGCGCGCGTCCGCAACGTCCGCTGGCTGATTGTGAAGCGGGATTTGCAACTCAAGGAAGACCCGACGCCGCAGCGGGAGGCTACGATCAAAGCTCTTCTGCGGGTCTTTGTGCCGTACCGGAAACTGGCGGGCTATGACGTTTACCGGCGGCCATAGGACGGCACAACCGACGCGGACGGCAGCGGGCTTTTGAGTCCGCATCGCGGTATAATCGGCCCAATGGCGGCGCATATACACACCGAAATAGAGCAGACCGGGCGAGCCGAAGCTGAACCGGAACGCGCTTCCGGCGGCGAGGCGGGCGTGGAGGCAAAACTGTACACGCTGGAGACGCGTCTGGGGGAGTTGGGCAGCCTGATGGTGGCTTACTCCGGCGGCGTTGACTCCGCGTTTCTGGCGGCCACAGCGCACCGCGTTCTGGGCAGCCGGATGCTCGCCGTGCTGGCCGATTCCCCGAGCCTGGCGCGACGCGACTTTGACCAGGCCTGCGCTTTTGCGCACTCTCTGGATATGCCGCTGCGGGTGATCGCGACCGAAGAGTTGAGCCGGCCCGAGTACCAGCGCAACGACGCCAATCGCTGCTTCCATTGCAAGGACGAGCTATTCCAGGCCATGGAGGCGCTGGGCGTGAAGCTGGGATTTGCCCGCATCGCCTATGGAATGAACGCCGACGACACTCGCGACTTCCGGCCTGGGCAGCGCGCGGCGGAAGAACACTCAGTGCTGGCGCCTCTGGCGGAAGCCGGGCTCAGGAAGATTGAAGTTCGAGCGCTCTCAAAGGCCGCAGGCTACCCGCTCTGGGACCGCCCGGCCGCTCCGTGTCTGGCTTCGCGCGTCGAGTATGGGCGCACCGTCACGCGCGAGGTTCTGGAGCAGGTGGAAAAGGGCGAAGAGAGCTTGCGTCAGTTGGGTTTTCGCGAGCTGCGCGTCCGCCATCACGGCGAACTGGCCCGCGTGGAGATTGCCCGCGCCGAGTTGCCCCGCGCCCTCTCGATGGAGATGCTTGACCAGATCACGGCCGCTCTCAAGCTGGCCGGTTTTCAATACGTGACGCTCGATTGCGCGGGCTTTCGCTCCGGGTCAATGAACGTGGTTTTGCCCGTCGAAGTGCTGGCGCGGCGCGGGGCGTGAACGATTCCACCGGGCCGACAGTTTAGAATCACAACGCGATGCGTATTGGATATCTGGAATGCTTTTCGGGCATCAGCGGTGACATGCTGCTGGGCGTCCTGGTGGATGCGGGAGTTCCCTTCGCCAGGCTGGCGGAGACGGCAATTGCGCTGAACGTGGGCGCGCGGCTTGAGATGCGGAAGGTGAGCCGCGGTGGCCTGGCCGCAACCAAGGTGGACGTTCTCACGCCGGACACTCCGGCCGTCGAGCCGGCACACGCACACGACGAGCATTCGACCCACTCGCATGATCACCACACGCATGAGCATGAACACGAGCACGCAGCGCACACGCATGCTCCGCATCGTTCGCTGTCGGCAATTCTCGGCATCATCCGTTCCGCACCGCTGACTGAGGCGGTGAAGCAGCGCGCCGAGCGTGCCTTCCAACTGCTGGGCGAAGCCGAAGCCGCCATTCATGCCGTTCCCGTGGAAGAGGTGCATTTTCACGAAGTGGGCGCGGTGGACACGATTGTCGACATCGTCTGCGCCGCCGCCGGCGCCGAGGCGCTGGGCGTGGATCGCTGGCTTGCCTCGCCGCTCAACGTGGGCAGCGGAACGGTGGTCTGCCAGCACGGTACGCTTCCGGTTCCAGCACCCGCGACGCTTGCCTTGCTGGGCGATGCGCCTGTTTATGCCGCCGGTCCGCCGATGGAGCGCGTCACTCCCACCGGCGCGGTGTTGCTGCGCATGCTTGATGTGCATTACGCAAAGCTTCCCGCCATGCGCATTGTGAAAACCGGATACGGCGCGGGTGGGCGCGAGACGCCGGGTGAGCCCAACCTGTTGCGCCTGCTGGTGGGTGAAGAGGCTGCCGATGCGCCGGCCGAATCGATTGCCGTCATTGAAACTGTGATCGACGACTCCACTCCGCAACTGCTGGCCTATGTGAGCGAAAAGCTGCTGGAAGCCGGCGCTTGGGATGTGTATCGAGCCGCGGTGCAGATGAAGAAAGGCCGCACCGGCGTGCAGATGACCGTGCTCTGCCGTCCAGACCTGATGCCCGCGCTGCGCGATCTGCTGTTCCGCGAAACCACCACGATAGGGCTGCGCTGGCGGCTAGAAAACAAGGCCGCTCTGGCGCGGGAGTTCGCCGAGGTAGAGACCGCGTGGGGCAAAGTGCGCATCAAGATTGCGCGCTGGCCCTCCGGGGAAGTTGCCAACGCGGCGCCGGAGTATGAAGATTGCCGCGCGCTTGCCGCCGCGCACGCGGTGCCTCTGAAACAGGTGACGGAGCAAGCCATGCAGGCTTACGCCGGAACCCAAATGGCTGGCCGCACCGAAAGGGAGGAACGCTGATGGATCGCCTGCGCCTGGAAATGCTGCTGAACGAAGTGCACGAGGGCCGCACGGCGGTCAACGATGCGGTTGACCGTTTGAAGGACCTGCCTTTTGAGGACCTGGGTTTTGCCAAGCTCGATCATCACCGCGCGCTGCGCACCGGCATGCCGGAGGTGATTTTTGCCGCCGGCAAGACCGCGTCGCAGGTGGCGCAAATCTTTGTCCACATGGCGCAGGATGGAGGCAATGTGCTGGCAACGCGCGTCTCTCAGGAAGCATGGGAGGCGGTTGAGCGCGTGGAGCCGCGGGCGCGGTTCCATGAGACCGCACGCGCCATCACGCTGACGCAGGCGCCGACCGTACCGGGTGTTGGAACCATTGGCGTGGTGTGCGCGGGAACCAGCGACCTGCCGGTTGCCGAAGAAGCTCTAGTCACCGCGCGCCTGATGGGCAACACCGCCGAGTTGATCGCCGACGTAGGCGTGGCCGGCATTCACCGTTTGCTGGCGCAGAAAACCGCTCTGCAATCCGCCCGCGTTCTGATCGTTTGCGCCGGCATGGAAGGAGCGCTGCCCACCGTCGTCGGTGGCATGGTGAATGCTCCTGTCCTGGCCGTGCCCACCAGCGTGGGATATGGCGCTTCGTTCGGCGGCGTGGCTGCGCTGCTGGGCATGTTAAACACCTGTTCTCCCAACGTTTCCGTGGTCAACATCGACAACGGATTCGGCGCCGCCTCGATCGCTTCGTTGATCAATCATCTTTGATGGACGCACTGTAGATTGTGTGAGTTAGAGCGAACTCCAGATACAAAAATACTGTGCTGCAACGCAAGAGGGTGATGGCTGTCACTGTTCCAAGCTCGCGCGCGCGCCAATCATTCATCAGGCATGGTGAGTGCCCTCACATGGTGGGACCTTCAGTAACAAAGCGTTTTTCCCGCTATCTCGGGCGCGACGCATCGATATATTCTTCAAGTTAGAGCTAACTTGAAGAATAAGTTCCGCCTCATATCCATGCCGCAAGTTCAATCGTAGAATCGAGTATGCTGCGATCGATTCCGCGACGGCATTCTCAATGAAAGCGTTACCTAAAGTCTCCGGGGTGGAAGTTTCCGGAGTTTGCGGCGACCAGCCCCCGTTGACGAGGTAGAAGTTTCAGGGTTGGAAGCCAACGCGCTGCGTGGAGGAGATTCGTGGTTCGGTCCAGATTGCCGCTCTTGCGCAGGATTTCGCAAATCTTCTTCCTGCTTCTGTTTGTTGCTCTGCTGGTGCTCACCTCGCTGCGTCCCACGGGCGGCGCCACAAGCGACATTCACCTGCGCGGGCCGGTGCGCCTGTTCTTTGAGTGGGACCCGCTGGTGGCCGTGGCCAACGCCCTGGCCACGCACGCTCTTTACCGCGGCCTGCTGTGGAGCCTGGTAATCCTATTGCCCACGCTCTTTCTGGGCCGGTTCTTTTGCGGCTGGATCTGCCCCATGGGCACGCTGCAACACTTTGTGGGCAGCCTGCCTTCCGAGGCCAAGCGCGGCAAGCAGCGCATCGCGGCAAACCGATACAAACGCTGGCAGACAAGCAAATATGTTGTGCTGCTGGCCGGCCTGGTGGCTGCATTCTTCGGCTCGGCGGCCATCGGCTGGCTCGATCCTTTCAGCCTGCTGGTCCGGTCCTTCGGCCTGTCGCTGCTGCCGGCGTTCAACTTTGCCGTGCGTTCGCTTCTGCTTCCGCTGGAGCACAGCCACATTGGGGCGCTCAAGGCCACCGGCGAGACGCTGCACACGATTCTGCAATACACGGTGCTCGACTTCCGGCAGCCGCACTTTGGCCAAGGCCTGATCCTGGGTATTCTTTTTATCGCCATTCTTTTCACCAGCCTGCGCATCACGCGCCTCTGGTGCCGCTCCATCTGCCCGCTCGGTGCGCTGCTGGGCGCCGTTTCGCGCTGGTCGATTCTGGGGCTGCACAAGGAACGGCAAAAGTGCAACAACTGCAATCGCTGCCTGCTCAACTGCCAGGGTGGGGACGATCCCATTGGCGGCGCGCCGTGGCGCAAATCCGAGTGCCTGATGTGCATGAACTGCATCGGCGCCTGCCCGGAGCACAGCCTGGAGTTTCGCCTTTTCCGCAACGAGCCCGAAGTCGCTTCGCCCGATCTTGGCCGGCGCAGAACGCTCACCGGCATCGCGGCCGGTGCGGCGGTTGTCCCGCTCATGCGCACGAATACGGGCCTGGGCAAAAGCCGCCATGAACGCCTGTTGCGTCCGCCCGGCGCGCTCGATGAGACCGATTTTCTTTCCCGCTGCATTCGCTGCGGCGAGTGCATGAAGGTTTGCCCCAACACGGCGCTTCATCCCACGCTCGATCAGGCCGGCCTCGAAGGCCTGTGGACGCCCATGCTGGTGCCGCGCATCGGTTACTGCGAGCCCAGTTGCGTGCTCTGCTCCGAAGTTTGTCCCACCGGCGCCATCTGGCAGATTACGCCGAAGGAAAAAGGCTGGGTGGTCGGCGTCGGCGGGAACGCGGCTCAGCAGAGCCAGCCGGTCCGCCTGGGAACGGCGTTTTATGATCGCGGCCGCTGCCTGCCGTGGGCCATGGCCACCGATTGCATCGTCTGCGAAGAATGGTGCCCGGTGTCGCCCAAGGCAATTTACGTTCAGGAAGCGGAGGTCGTCGACTCGGCGGGCAACGCCAAGACACTGAAGCAGCCGCACATCGATCCCAGCCGCTGCGTTGGTTGCGGCGCTTGCGAGTATGCCTGCCCGCTGCAGGAGCACCCGGCCGTTTACGTCACCAGCATCGGCGAAAGCCGATCGCCGAGTAGCCAGATATTACTCAACAGGAAATAGGGGAGAACGCAAGTGAAATCTCGTTCAATCAGATGGATGTTGGCCGCAGCGGTGATTGCGATTCTCGCCGCGGCTGCCGGCACAGGTTGCAAGAAGCATCATTCCAACCCCTTCCCGGAGTCGGGCGCGGTTGCAGGCTGGCAAAAGACCAGCGAAACCCGCGTGTTTGCCGCCAAGGATTTATGGCAGTACATTGACGGCGATGCCGAGCAGTACATCTCCGCTGGCGTCGTCTCCACTTCTACCTCCGACTACAAGTACCAGGGGCAGTTGGAAGCGGTTGTGGACGTGCACACCATGGGCGACGCGGCCGGGGCGCGCAAGATTCTTGAAACCGGGCAGACCGGCGACACGAAGACCGTGCAACTGGGCGACGCGGGCATTGCCTATGCGCAAAGCGTGATCTTCCGCAAAGGGCCCTCTCTGGTTCGCATCGTGGCCTATGAATCCACACCCGACGCTCCGCAGGCGCTGCTTGCGCTGGCGCACGCGATCGAGGCAAAGCTGTAGGGACTTGGCCCCTGAGGGGAAATATTCTTCAACGGATTCGAGATCCATTGGCCGGAACGCCGGCCGCACAAAAGTGAGGATTGCCATGACAAGCCGCCGTGATTTTCTGAAGGAAGCTGCGACCGGAGCCGTTATCCTGGGTTCGCAGAGCAAGCTCGGGATTGCCGGGATGCTTGACCACCACACGGAATCGGGCAAGTCGAAGGTGGTTGTGGCCCGCGACCCGCAGCTCCACGGCACAGGCACGCAGCCGGACGAAAAGCGCGTGCTCGCACTGCTCGACCGCGCTATTGCCGCCTACACCGGGCGGCAGAATCCCGTGGAAGCGTGGAAGCACATTGTTGGCCCCAGCAAGGTCATCGGCCTGAAGACGAACGGCTTGGGCGGCAAGGGAATTTCCACCCACCTGGCGCTGGTGATGGCCGTTTCCGAGCGCCTGCAACAGGCCGGCGTGAAACCCGGAAACATTATTGTGTGGGACCGCAACGCCCGCGATCTGCAAGCGTGCGGCCTGACCATCAATACCGACCCCAGCCGGGTCCGCTGCTTTGGTTCCGACGTCTCCGGCTACGAGGAACAGCCGGTAGCGTGGGGCAGCGCGAACGTCAAGCTGTCCAAAATCCTCACCCGCGAGTGCGATATGGTGATCGGCTTGCCCATCCTCAAAGACCACGAAATGTCGGGCGTCACCTTTGCCATGAAGAACATGTACGGCGTGGTCGAGCGCCCATTTGAGTTGCATGCCAACGGCTGCAACCCAGGCGTGGCCGACCTGAACCGCATTCCGGTTGTCCGCGAGAAGGTGAGATTCACCATTGGCGACGCCATCTCCTCCGTTTACCAGGGCGGGCCCAGCTTCCACCCCGAACACCTGTGGTACCCGAACGCCCTGATTGTGGGCGAAGATCGTGTGGCCGTGGATCACGTTGCATGGCAGATGATCGAACGCAAGCGCGCTGAGGCAGGCGTGCCTACTCTGGAAGCCGCGGGCCGTCCGCCGCGTTACATCGCCACCGCCGCCGACGCAGCTCACGGGCTGGGCGTCAACGATCCGCAACGCATTCACCTGATGGAAATTTGACAGGGAGGGCGGCCATGGCCGGAGAAACCGAACAGAAGCCGGAATTGAATCTTGACAAGCCCGCTTTGACGCGCCGCGAAGCCATGCTGCAACTGCTTCGCCTCGGCGGCCTGGCCGCGGGTGGTGCGAGCGCAGCCATTTGGCTCAGCGAGCACAGCTTCCGTCCGGTTCCGGCTCAGGCCGAGCAGGCCCGCCGCGACCATCGCACCGCCGCCGATCCCCAACTGCCGCATCTTGTCGTGGTGCAGGGCGGGGAACCACGCGCCTTGGTTCAACGAGCTCTCCAGGACCTGGGCGGCATGCGCCGTTTTGTCAGCCGCCAGGACGTGGTCGTTCTCAAGCCCAACATCGCCTGGGACCGCACGCCGGGGCAGGCCGCCAACACCAACCCCGAAGTGGTTGCCGAAGTGGTCCGCCAGTGCTGGCAGGCCGGGGCCAAGCGCGTCATCGTCACCGACGTCAGTTGCAACGAACCCCGCCGCTGCTTTCAGCGCTCCGGAATCCAGGCCGCGGCCCGGGCAGAGGGCGCCGAAGTCATTCTTCCCGATCCCGAGCTTTATCGCGAAGTCGATCTGGGCGGCGTGGTCCTCAAAAGCTGGCCTGTCTTCACGCCGTTTCTTGAAGCCGACAAGATCATCAATCTGCCCATCGCCAAGCATCACGGCTTGGTCGGCGTCACGTTGGGCATGAAGAATTGGTATGGCATTCTCGGCGGCCAGCGCAACCGCCTGCACCAGCAGATTCACCAGAGCCTCGCCGACCTGGCCAACTTCATGCTGCCCACGGTCACGCTGATGGACTGCTATCGCATCCTGCTGCGCAACGGCCCCACTGGCGGCAACCTTGAAGACGTCGCCACAAAGAAGACCATGGTAGCCGGGACCGATCCGGTGGCCCTGGATGCCTATGTCGCCAAAGCGTATTGGAATCTGGACGCCGCGCACCTGCCCTATCTGCAGATGGCCGCCGCCCGCGGTCTGGGCACCGTGGATTTTGACACGCTGCCGGTGAAGTTCAGCCAAATCACGTAGAAGCGTCCTCTCGCCAGCGCTTCGGTCTGCAAAACCGGCTGTCTTTTCAAGCGGATAAATCTGTGTTTGAATAGGTTGGGCCGAAGCGGGATAACGTTTACTGCTCGGGACGTACTGTCCGCTTGACTCCTTGCAAGGCCCGGAATGCACGCCAGGTAAAAACGCTATGACTCAATCTCGCAGAACGTTCTTGAAGACCGGCGCGGCCTTGGCCGCCGCCTCGATTGCAAAAGGCCCCATCGCCGCCGCTGCTCTCGCGGAGGAACTTCCTTCCGCTCCCCCGCTCAGCCAGTTCGGCTATGGTGAGGTCGAATTGCTGGAAGGGCCGCTGCGCCAGCAGTTTGAGACCAACCACGCCTTCTATCAAGCGCTCGACGAGGACAGGCTGCTCAAGCCCTTCCGCTTGCGCGCGGGCCTGCCCGCCCCCGGCGACGACATGGGCGGGTGGTACGACTGGACCGACGATAGCCCGCTCAAGGACAATCACGGCTTTGCCCCCGGCCACAGCTTTGGCCAGTATCTTTCCGGCCTGGCGCGCGACTACGCCGCCACCGGCTCCAAACCCACGCAGGAAAAGGTGCAGCGGTTGGTCCGCGCCTACGCGGCGGCCATTTCGCCCAGGTTCAACCAGGGCAACCGCTTTCCCGCCTATACTTACGACAAGATTTCCATCGGCTTGCTCGATGCGCATCAGCTTGCAGGCGACCCGCATGCGCTCAAGGTCCTGGATGCGGCGCTCGATGCCGTTCTTCCTTATCTTCCGCCGAAGGCTCTTTCGCGCGACGAGCAGTATGCCCGCCCGCACACCGACGAGTCGTTCTGCTGGGACGAGTTCTATACGCTGCCGGAGAATTTCTTCCTCGCCTGGAAGCGCGGCGCGGGCAGCCGCTATCGCGATCTGGCCACACGCTTCCTCGCCGACGACTGGTATTTCAATCCCCTGGCTGCGGGGCAAAATGTCCTGCCGGGCAAACACGCCTACAGCCACGTAAACGCGATGAGCAGCGCCATGCAGGCTTACCTGTCGCTGGGCAGCGAAACGCATCTTCGCGCGGCGCGCAACGGGTTTGATTTCCTGCGCACCACGCAAAGCTTCGCCACCGGCGGCTGGGGGCCGGACGAGCAGTTCCGCGCGCCGGGAAGCGGCGAAATCGGCGAGAGCCTGTTCAAGACGCATGCAAGCTTTGAGACGCCCTGCGGCTCCTACGCCCACTTCAAGATCACGCGTTCCCTGCTGCGCGTCACTCGCGACAGCCGCTATGGCGATAGCATGGAGAAGGTTCTCTATAACACCATCCTGGGCGCAAAGCCCATTCAAAAGGATGGTCACGGATTCTATTACTCTGACTATAACAACGACGGTTCCAAGTTCTATCATCCGCAGAAGTGGATGTGCTGCACAGGAACCTTTGCGCAGATCACCGCGGACTACGGAATCAGCGCGTATTTCAAGGATGACAAGAGTATCTATGTCAACCTGTATGTGCCCTCGCGCGTAACCTGGGCGCGAGGCAGCGACCGTATCTCACTTACTCAACAAACGAATTACCCGCACCACCCAACAACGCAAATTTCGATTTCGACCGATAAGTCAGCGGCGTTTCCGATCTACCTGCGCATTCCCGCGTGGGCCGGACCAAAAACGAGTGTCGCGGTAAACGGGAAGCGAGTTATCAGCAGTCCCACGCCCGGCCAGTTCGCCCGCCTTGACCGTACCTGGAAGAAAGGCGACCGGATCGAGATTGAATTCGACATGCCCACGGTGCTCGAAGCGGTTGACCCGCAGCATCCCGACCTGATGGCCCCGGTACATGGGCCGCTGGCGCTGTTCAGCGTCGGGCAGATTCCGGCGAAGATCGGCAGGCAGGAGCTTCTAGCGGCCACACAGGTTGCCGCCGGTTCGACTGACTGGCAGGCCAAAAGTGCCGAGGGCACCGTTACCTTGCGGCCGTTTACCGCGATTGCCGATGAACATTACCGGCTGTACCTGAAGGTCGAGGGCTGAATAGGGAACGAAGGTGGAGAAAGGCCGGAGCATTTGCTCCGGCCTTTTTGTCGTGAAGGAAGTTGTTATGGTCCAGCCGCTGCTCCAGCGTGGTTCAAACGTGGCTCAGCGGGTCTGGCACGCATCCCTCAGGGGTTAAAACCCCTCGTCCCGATGCCGTGTTCGGCACGACTGAAGTCGTGCCCTGTTACAAAACCGGCCTATGCCAAATGCGCTCTTGCTGGCTCGAAGGCGGCCGTCAATGCCTCGGCGCCTGCCCGCCCCACCGCAGGTGGCTACACGTGGTCGTAGAAGCGGAAGAAGAGCGACTGCTTCGACACCGGCTCGGCTCGCGCCACAATCTCCGCCAGTTGCTTGTCGCTCAACGGCGTGAACTCCCGCGCCAACTGCACGTTTTCTTCGAGTTGCGCAACGGTGTCGCAGCCGATGATGACTGTGCTGACCGGGCGCGACAGCGTGTAATACATGGCTTCGCGCATGGTGAGCGTGCCCGGCGTGGGCGCCAGCACCATGCCCTCCCAGGAGTGTTTCTGCTCCTCGATGGGCGGCGGCGTCCAGGTGGAAAGAATCCGGCCGCGGCCGGGGATCTTCATGCCGATGATGCCCATTTGCCGTTCGACGGCCAAGGGAAGCAGTTGCTCATTGAAACTGAAGTGGTGAGGATCGGCGGCGTTCATGGCCATCAGAATGGTGTCGAACGGATGGCGGCGGATACACTCCATCAGCGCGTCGGGCCGGAAGTGGCCGGTGACGCCGAGAAAACGCACCACCTTCTGCCGCTGCATCTCAAGCAGCGCTTCCATTGCGCCGCCCTTGGCGAAAATTTCGTCCACATTGGCCTGAACGCCCACGTCGTGCAACTGCCACAGATCGACATGGTCGGTCTTCAGCAACTCAAGCGACTTTTCGATCATCCGCATGGAGCCGTCGCGGGTGCGCTCCTTGGTCTTGGTGGCCAGGAATGCCTCGTTCCGCCGGTGCGCCATCACCTTGCCGACATACTGCTCGCTCCAGCGCTCCGGGCCGCCATAGATCGACGAGGTGTCGATGTAGTTGACGCCCAGGTCAAGAGCGCGTTCGATGATGGGCACGGCCACATCGAAGTTGTTCGGCTTCTCAAGGCTGGCTTGGCCGCCGAGCGAAAAGATGCCTACCTTGTAGCCTGTTTTGCCCAGGTTGCGCGTGGGCATGGCGGCGGGCGTGCGCGGGTTCGACGGCAGGACGGGCAGAGCCTTGGGTGTGTCGGCGATCATCGTCGACGGGGCCAGCAATGCGGCCGTCACCGCTCCGCCTGCCTTGAGGAATTCACGACGGCCCTGCTTGCGCGCCGCTAACGGTAGATTTTCGCTCATGATGACCTCCTCGGGACTGCGCGTCCGGCTTGGCTGCGTTCCTAACGAGTCGCCGCGATGCCCGCGATGACTCATCATAAACTGGGCCGGTTGCGGCAGGAAACGGACTAGCCCCAGGCCGGTAAACGGGCATCCTCTTCATCCTGTAAAATTGAAGGCATTCCAGGAAAATCGCTTGGACTCCCCGGGACCGGATGGAATTTGGATGAAGGGTGACGCCGTGCAGCGGGATCGGACCGGAAGGTGCGGAGCGTGAGACGGCAAACAGCGCTGGTTTTGGCAGCCGGAGCGAGTCTGTTGATCGCCGCGTGCGGCGGTGGAAGCGGCCCGATCGCAACGACTTACGTCCTCACGGTGAACTCGTCCAACCCTTCCACGGGCGTATCCATTGGCGTAACCTCGGCAGGAAACAACAACACCTCACACGGAACCACAAGTTTTTCGCGCACCTACATGGCCGGCGCCTCGTTCACGCTCACCGCGCCTGCCCTGTCGGGCGTGAACCCCTTCTCTTCATGGTCCGGATGCGCGTCGGCGACCGGTGTCACGTGCGCGTTGACGTTGAATGCCGATACGACCGTGACGGCCAACTACGCGACTCCCGCGATGAGCACGCCGACGGTTACGGTGACGCCCTCGTCGTCCAGCATTCTGACTACGCAAGCGTTAACAGTGACCGTGGCAATCGCGGGACCTGCGGGCGGAGCGACGCCCACCGGGACGGTCACGCTGACCAGCGGCAGCTACTCCTCGGCGGTAACAACCGTCAGCGCTGGCAGCGCGCAAATCGGCATTCCAGCCAATACGTTGAGCGCGGGCAGCGATACGCTGACCGCCGTCTTCACTCCCGACTCGGCGAGCGCCGCGATTTACGGCGCCGCTTCGGGAACCGCGCAGGTCACCGTCGTTGTTCCGTCCATGATCCGACCGGCAGTCATTGTGACGCCGTCTTCCTTGAGCATCTCCACGGCGCAGGCGATGACCGTGACGGTTGCGGTCGTCGGCGGCAGCGGCAATCCCACGCCCACCGGATCGGTGACGCTCACCAGCGGCAGTTATAGCTCCACGCCGACGGCTCTCAGCAGCGGCAGCGCAACGGTCAATGTTCCCGCCGGGTCGCTGGCAGCGGGCAGTGACACCCTGACGGCCAGCTACGCGCCGGACTCGTCCAGTTCTTCAATCTACACCGCATCCACAGGCACATCTGCGGCAATTACGGTGACCGTGGCGACGGTGATCACGGTGGACCAGTCGACCCTGGGCCCGGTCGTATCAAGCCAGCTTATGGGAATGAACATGGGCTACTGGTACGATCCATCCACCCCGGCAATCGTGCCTGCGCTGCTAACGGCCGGCATCAAGGGAATCCGCTGGCCGGGCGGGTCGGCGGCCAATGTCTACCACTGGGCGACCAACACCCTGTGCGACGGCGGCCAGACTTTGCCGGCCGATGCTTTCGGCACCTTCATTGCCGACGAGATTCAACCGGGGAATTTCGACTTGGCGCTGACGGCAAATTACAGCACGAACGCGGCATGCAACGGGCCAGGCGACCCGGCCGAAGCTGCAGCCTGGGTGCAGAGTGCCCTGAGTAACGGCAATTACGTGACCCACATTACGGTGGGCAACGAGAATTGGGGATCCTGGGAGCCCGATCTGCACGCCATTCCGTACGACCCGGCCACCTATGCCAACGCGACCGCCAGCGGCTACTATCCGCAGATCAAGGCGGTCAATCCCAACGTGCAGGTGGGCGTGTCTGTCAACCCGTGGAACTCGCCCCCTTGGGATCCGATCGTTCTGTCGCAGGCGAAGTACGATTTCGTTGAATACCATTTTTATGCAGGAGCGCCCGGAGCGGAAAACGATACCTTCCTGGTCCAGCAGGCGGCGCAGCAGATTACCGTGGCCATCAACGCGATCAAGGCGGAACTGGCGACGGCCGGCGCTCCGGACACGCCCATCTTCGTTGGCGAAATCGGCTCGGTCTACGACGATCCCGGCAAGCAGAGCTCGTCGATTACGCAGGCTTTGTATGCCGGCCAGGTGCTGGGCGAGATGATGAACGATGGGGTGTCGCGCGCGGCCTGGTGGATCGGGTTCGGCGGCTGCAACAGCGATCCGGCGGTTGACAACTTTTCCAGCTCACTCTATGGCTGGCAGAACTTCGGGGGCTACATGGTCTTTTCCGACGGGCTGCCGGAATACGGCTGCGAGGGCTCGGCGATTCCCAAGCTGCCGGCGGGAATCCTGCTGCCCACAGCGCGCGCGTTTCAGCTTTTCAGCAACGTGGCCATCGACGGAGAGAATGTGCTGACCGCGAACGTAGCCGGCGATACGACGGACGTACGTGTGTATGCGGCGACGAGTAACGGGGGCACCGGCACCGCACTGGTGGTGTTCAACCTGAACGAGACCGCGAGCGAGCCAATTGCGATTATGCTTTCCAAACAAAGCGCGTCTTCAAACGTCATCGTCGAGACCTATAGCAAGGCCATTTATGACCAGTCGAAGAATAATGTCTGGGCCGCGCCGACGAAGTCCGTTCTTGGTGCGCAAAGCCTGCCGCTGGCTCTTACGCTTGATCCGTGGAGCATGAACGTGGTCATCGTGAAGTAGGGGGCGTCGATCCCCGGCTACTTCTGAGAGGCCTTCTGGTTCGATTTCTCTTCCAGGTCCCTGGTCCACTGTGCACGTTCTTGCGCGTGCTGGTTCTGCTCATAGTGGATTGCCCCGACGAAACTGTGCATTACGTCTCCAGAGTGCGGCCTGGCGCCAAAGAGCAGTCTTCAAATATATCGGTGTCGGGGTCGACAGTGATCTGCGGCGCCACGCACGTTAACAGCAGACCCTTCTTGTCGTTCACGCGGAAGGTATGGCTTTTCTTGGGGGAACTCTCTGCGGTTGCAGTTGGAACAACCTCATGGAGCTGTGCATGCGTTGCAGGCTTCGAGTCCTTTGCGCCGCCTGAATTGGAAGATTGCGTAGAGGCCCCTGACGCTGCACAAGCGAAAGTGAGAGAAGCCACGATTGCCAGGAGCGCCGCACGTTTTTTCATCATCACCTTCCCCTTTTCTTGAGCCAAATTTTTAGCGGTAGAAGACCTATCGGCCGCAAAAGGGGAGTTGTCTACCCTCATTTCTTCAAAGACGCGGGGGCTTGCGCGGATGTTCGGTCAGTGCAGTTTGCTGATCAAGATGCGATCCAATAAAAAGGCCGCCCGCAGCAGCGGACGGCCTTTTGGTGAAGGGACCGAGAGTCCAGAGAACTTAGTCGCCGGCGACGGTTTCCTTCTGCTCGACGGGCTTGGCGGGGGCGATCGAACCCAGTGTAACCAGGCCTTCGACCGGCTTTTCGCCGAGCACGTGCTCGCGATAGAGCTTGGCCATGCGGGCGTTTTCGGCGTCGTCGAGTTGCTTGTGGTCGCGGGCGCGAATCTTCTCTTCGCGGGCGTTCTTGGCGATGCCGAGTTCGTCCAGCGTGTGGTTGGCTTCGGCGTTGACGTGCGCCATGTTCAGCGTGAGGTCGTGGCCCACCTGCGCCATGCCCACCTTCTTGCCGCCGGCGAAGATTTCGTGGCGGCCGTGCTCCTCGTACCACTTGGTAAGAGTCGCTGTCATGTGCATCTTCTCGATGATGTTGCGCCAGCCAACGCCCGTGTTGTAAGCGCAGAAGCTGATTTCGCCTTCCTGGGTGGCGTAGGGGATGATGCACTGCTCGGTGCGGCGGAAGTCGTAGTTGAACAGGTCCTGGAACCACATGCCGGCGATGAAGAG
>Ga0181520_10004317_pt1 | contig 23918 bp, 17 predicted proteins | sample PEATcosm2014_Bin_29_FD_132451 | JGI IMG/M metagenome (GOLD analysis project Ga0181520, IMG submission 132451) | Peatland microbial communities from MTU Mesocosm Facility, Houghton, MI, USA - PEATcosm2014_Bin02_30_metaG | ecosystem: Environmental > Terrestrial > Soil > Wetlands > Peat | place...
GACGAGGGGAACCCCTGCTCGCCGCGCGGCGCGCGCCGCCAGATCTGGTCCCTTCTCCTCGCCGAGTCGTCCGACAAAGACGAATTCGCTGTTCCGTTCGGCCGCGACGCGCGTCGCATGCCAAGGACGGACCGGATTGGGCGCCGTTCGCAACGCCGACGGCGGCACGCCGCCCCGCTCCAGAGGTTCGCGCATGCCCTCGTGGATCATCAACACCGCCGGCCGTCCGCCGTCGAAGCGCAGCGTCTGCGACTGCACGCCCTGCCGCGCCGCACGCCAAAGCTTGTGCCCATAGTTACGCTTGTCGCATGCGGTCAGAAGGCACGAGGCGCTGAGCGGCTTCAGCGAACACGTGGTTCCTGACTGGTAATTGGCGTAGGCTCCATTCGGGCAGACGAGAAAGAAGTCGTGCGCGGAAATGAGCGTCCGCGCACGGACGGGTTCGAGCGCGGCGAACACCGACGGCGAAAGCACTTGGCTCCAAACGTGCAGGTGATAGACGGTGTCCGGCGTATCATTGCGGACGATCCAGTCGGACAGGGTCGCCAAAGCGCTGTGATTGAAGAGGCCGCGCAACGCCGCCGACTGAACGCCGGCCTCGATCAGCCGCTGCTGTCCGAGAGCGACGACCGAGACGCCGTCCCTCGCGAAGTCCGGGTTGCCGCCTGCGTCTCCCGCGATGAAAGTGACCGGCACGCGTCGCCGCCGGAACAATTCCGCCTCGAGCAAAGCCAGCGCGGTGGCGCCGCCGCGCGCGACGCTGAAGTCGTTGACGAGCACCAGCCGTCCCGGCGCGCGCAGCGCGGCGCTCGCGACCGGGCGTCGCGCCGGCGTTTGTGAGGTCTGTCGCTTGTCGACGGAAAGCGCGCTCATGACCGCTTCGCCGAGCGCGGCGACGCCGGCGCGCGCTTCGGCCACGACCGAGCGATGGCGCAACGGCTCGACCCCGGCTTCGAGTTGCCGCGTCGCCATGGCGGCGACGGCGTCCACCGAGTCGCGCCTGGCGTTGGCGAGGCAGTCCTCGCGACCGACATGCTCGAGAAAGCTCTTCAATTTGGCGTCCCAAGCGAAACCGATTTGGGGAATCTCGTAGGCGTAGGCGGCGATGTTGGCGTGCAGGCGATGCGCCATCACGAGGTCGAGCCCCGACACGAACCGCGCGAAGGCGGTCGGATTGGCGCAACGGCGCGCGACGGCGAGCGCCCCGCGTGGCTCCAGAGCCTCGAGTCTTGGCCTCAGGCGCGCGAGATAGGCCTCGTCTTCCGGGCTGCCGTTGGTGAACGCCGCGACGTTCCATCCCTTTGTCAGACATGCGCCGGCGAGGGCGACGAACCAGTCTTCGAGATTGCGCGCCGGGCCGTCGCCCTCGCCGGCGTGGTAGCTCAAGGCGATCGGATGCATGATCCCAAGTCCGATCAGCGGCGCAGTCCGATCGCCGCGCGTCTCGCGCGGGAAGTGACTGGCGGCGAGGACGGCCGGATCGCGCACGACCTCAGGCGCCCTCACGCCGGCCGACCCGAGCCGGCGTCGCCACGCCTCCGCCGAGCGATCGTCTCGAACGGCCGCATAGCAGAGCCCCGCCTCGGACATCGCCCGGACGAAAAACGCCTGTCCACGCGGCGACCAATTGTCGGAAACGCCGACCGCAAACACCGCCGCTGGAACGCCGGCCGCGCGCGTTTCCGCCATCGCCGCTTCGATCTTGAGCGGAAAGTTGAGATCGAAGTCGGTGAACAGATTGCCGCCGCCGACGACGACCGCGTCGATCTCCCGCAAAGCGGCGCGCCAGCGAACCCTGAGGTCGTTGCGCAGCTTGCGCCCGAGAATCGTCTCGACCAGAAAGTGGCGGACGGATTGCGGGCTATGGTGCAGGGCGGCGAGCGTCGAAGCGCGCGATCGATGGCCCTGCGAGTAGCGCGTCCGGCCGGCGAGATCGAGCGTCTGGATCGTGACGCCTGGCAATTGCATGGACAGTTCCGCCTCCAGACATTCGGACAGCAGGCCGTCCCCCAGATTCGGGCTGAACTTCACGTTGAAGAGCCCGACTCGAACGCCGTCGGCGCGCCCAACCGGCGCTGGATTGTTCAAGTTGTTGCGGTCCGCGGGCGCCGCAGGCTGTTCAAGACGCTGAACGGTCGCCATTGCGACGCGCCCTCGTTGAGAACGACGCCAAGCATTCGGACGCCCCTTGCCCGAAGCGTCCGCACCGATTCGGCCAATTCGTCGACTGTGGTTCGGTTGACGGCCGCCACGACGTACACCCCCGTCAACGCCGCCCCAACGGCGCTCGCGTCGGCGGAAACGGAAAGCGGCGGCAGATCGACGATGACGGTGCGGGTGTTCGTCAGCGCGGTGATCGCTTGCAGGGTTTCGAGCGCGCCCGCGAACAGATTTGGATCGTACTCGCCTCCCGCCCCGGCCGCGGGGATGAACGACAGCATCGGCCGCAGCGGGATCTTCAATCCGGCTGCATCGACGCCGCGCGCCAGGATCATTTCGCTGAGGCCCGACTCCGCGCTCGGCGCCAAGCGCCGCGTCAGCTCCGGATTGCGCAGATCGGCGTCGAGCAGCGTGACGGGCTGGCCGGCGGCGGCGATCGCGTGAGCGAGATTGGCCGCCAGCAGCGTCCGGCCTTCGCCGCAATCCCGCGAGATCACGCCGACCGACGCGTATCGCGCGCCGACCGACGCGGTCAGGACGTGGGTTCTGAGCGCGCGCGCCGCCTGCGAAAACGGCTGGAGCGGCTTGTCGACGACCTCGCTGAGCGTCGCCACGCTTTCCCCCGACTCGCCCGCGACCCGCGGCAGCACGCCGACGACATCGAGCCCAGTCAGGCGGTGGAGCTGTTCTCTCGAGCGAATTCGCCGATCGAATCCGTCGCGAACCAGCACGGCGCCGCCGCCGCTCGCCAACGCGACGACGATCGCAAGAAAGAGAACCACCGTCGTCGCCGGGTAGGACTTGTTCAGCGGCGCGATCGCGGCGCTGACGATGCGGGCGTCGGCGTGGCCGAAGATGAAATCGGGAATGACGCCGGACTGGACCGCGGCGGCGGCGGCCTCCATTTCGGCGTTCGCGTCGGAAATGCGATTCTGAAGATAGTCGCCGCCGCGTTGGGCGGCGGCGGCCGCGACGTTGTACGTCACTTGATCGCGTATGTAGGCGGCGGTGATCGAGTTCGCCAAGCGCGCCGCCTTGGCCGGACTGAGGGCGCGATAAGTGATCTCGAAGGCGTAGGACTGACCGAGTCGCCGCACGCTGAGGCCGGCGGCGAACCTTTCGAACGCGAGATCGACGGCCCGCTGCGCCTGCTCCTGCGGAGAAAGCGACGGCGCCGCGCCGAACCGCGGCAAAAGCGACATGATCGAGCCGATCAGATCGAAGCCGCTGCTCGTGAAGTCGCGATCGGAGGCGAGCCCGAGCGTGTTGAACACGTAGCGCAGATTGCGCTCGGACTGGATGACTTGGACCTGACTGTCGGCCTGGGCGCTGTCGAGCGTCTGGGTCGTCGACAACAGGGCCGGATCGGGCGACGACGCTGGCTGACGCGGCTCCAACACGACTTGCGTCGTGGCGACGAACTGCGGCGTCGCGGTGAGGACATACGTCAGCGCCGCGCCGACGCAAAGGCAAAACCACAAAGCCAAGCCGCGCCAGCTCCGTCGCAGGCTTTGCAGCGACTCGCGCAGGATCGAACCGTCGTCCGTCTGCTGCGGCGCGAAAGCGGCGGCCGACGGCTCGTCTCGCGGCTCCTCGCCGGCGCCCCAAGCGCCGCCGCCCAATGGCCTCAATTGCTGGTGCTTCACAGTCGCTCCGCCCGTTCAGGAGTGCATCGACCGCGCGCGAGGTCCCCGACCGCGATGAAGTTCCCGAGCAACCGGCCGCGTCGATCGACGTAGGGCTCCGGCCACAACGCCTTCGCCGCATTGGCGCAGACGTTGCGCAGGATCTGTCGCAGCGCGGCGCGCGCTGAGAGCGTGCCTTTGCGGCGCATGTAGAACGGGTTCATGACCTGCGAGTAGCCGAGACGGAGGCCGGACACGCGCGCCCCTTTGACGCCGAGATGCGCGCCGATCGCTGCGCCGAGCTTGACCAGGCGGCCGCCGCCGCGCGCCACCCGAGCGCCGAAATCGCAGTCCTCCAGCCAACCATAGAGAACGAGCCGCTCGTCGAACCGCAGCCCGTCGATCGCCGAGCGGCGAAAAGCCATGTTGCAGCCGTAGGGGCTGTAGCCGTCGATCCGCCACTGCGGCGGCGCGGACGGTTCGCCGTCGACGGCGCGCTCGGCGGCGGCGTAGGACAGCCCAGGGCCGAGAATCCCATCGGCGACGACGTTTCCCGTCACGCAAGCAACGGCGGGATCGCGACGGAAGGCCTCGACGACGACGCTCAGCCAATCGCGCCGCGGCCAGAAATCGTCGTCGAAGAACGCGACGAACTCGCAATCCGGCGCAAGATTGGCGAGCACCCGGTTGCGCTGGCGCGCCAGCCCAGGCGGACCGATTGCGATCATCAGATCGTCGCTCTCCCGGAGCTCGCCGACGTCGCCCTGGTTCACGCAAGCGACGACGATCTGTTGCGGTCGCAGAGTTTGTTGGCGCACGCGCTCGACGATTCGCTGAACCTCGATCGGCCGTCCGCGCGTCGCCAGGCCGACACAGACGCGCGCAATGTCAGGCGCGCGACGATGCAAGCCGACGCGATCGAGTGACGCCGCCGCGTCGCCCAGACGCGCCGGCCGGCCGGCGTCGACCGCGGCGGGCGGTGTGACGCTCACGGCGTCGGCGTTCCGGCGGCGGTCGCGGGACCGCGAGTCAACACCATGCGCCTAAGCGAACGCCACAACGGACCGAACAGCCGGCTCTCGCGTTGATCGGGAAAGCGGCGGCGCACGATGACCGATGAACCGTCCCGTCGCCGCCGCACCGCCCGCAACAGATCGACCGGATCCGCGCAGCGCCGCACGAGGTCGGCGATCAGCGGATCGCGAATCGCGGCGGCGCCGTCGGGCCCGACCGGCGCGACGTCGGCGAAATATTCGGCGACCTCCGCCGGGACGAACGCGGCGCCGCGGCGCGCCAGCGCGCCGAGCCACGCCGCCGTCGCGCCCCACCCCGCCAGCGTCGCGGCTTGCGGCCAGACATAGGCGGGATGAACGCCGGTCAGATAGGCGAACCGCGCCATGTCCCACAGGTCGGCGTCGCACGGCGACTCGGGCGAAACCGAACGACGCAGGAACGCCGCGTCGGCGGGGCTCGAATCAGCGCTGGGCGTCGGCCGCCGATGGCGTTCGCTGTTTTGGCCGGCGTCGATCGCCTCAACCTGCGCGAGGACGAGCGCCGCGACCGGGGCCGGCGCTCGTCCGTCCGTCGGAACGAGAGCTGGAAACAACCGGACGAGTTCGTCGGTCGAGACTTGGCGCCAGTCGCGAACCCGCGTCAGTTCGCGCCAGTCGTCGTCGACAAAGCCGTCACCCCAGATTCTTTCTTCACGCATGGCGACGAATCCTCTCGAGTGCGAGGTTCCGCTCGAATCCGCAGTCCGCGATTCAAGCGACGGGTTGCGCCGCAATGGGCGCCGTCGGCTGGGCTCGGAAGACGCTCAGCAGCTGCCGTTTTGCGTCAGAACAGCAGGAACCGTCTTGGCCAGGATGGCGATGTCGCGGCCAACCGACCAATTGTGGGCGTAGTCGACGTCGAGCTGAACCCGATAGGCGTAGGACGCGTTGCTGCGTCCGCCGATCTGCCACGGGCCCGTGATGCCGGGGCGCACGCTGTAATAGGCGAGAATGTGCGATCCGTAGAATCGCGTTTCCGACGACACGATCGGGCGCGGGCCAACGAGGCTCATCTGGCCCATCAGCACGTTGACGAACTGCGGCAACTCATCAACGCTCAGCTTGCGCATCACCTGCCCGAGCGGCGTGATGCGCGGATCGTCCTTGAGCTTTTGCGTCGTTTCCCACTCGCGCCGCGCCGCGGCGGTGGCGGCCAAGTGACTGTCGAGCACGCTCCCGGCGTCTTTGACCATCGTGCGGAACTTGAGACACTCGAAAACCTCGCCGTTCTTGCCGACGCGTTTGTGCTTGAACAAGATGGGGCGTCCCTGGGCGACCAGCAGCAGCAGCGCCACCCCAAGCAGCAGCGGCGAAAAGAGAATCAGGAAAGCGAGCGCCCCGCCGACGTCGAGCGACCGCTTCATCGTTTTCTGCCATCGCCGCTTGGAGCCGAGCCGGCCTTGTGAAGCCGCGAGGTCACGCGCGTAAGTCAGCTCATTGAACGTCGTGGAAATGGATTTTTCCATTGGCCTCTCCCATGACGCGGTGCAAAACGCGACTGTTCGTCGTATACATAGTGTTAACCAAACTCAATTGACAGTCAATGCGGTTTTCCGCACAATATCGCACCATGGCGACGTAAAGTTGCCCATATTGTGTACCTTACAGATCGGTAAGCGTGCTTTTGTTCGCCTGAGCGCAACACGTTTAATTCACATATGCATTTTCTAACACAATACTACGGGTTACACGATGAATATAGCTGATAAAGCTTTGAAAACCTCGCAATATAAGCTGTCTTGCGTCACATTTAACTATATGATGCGGTGCAATAAAGCGACGAATTCATGTCACAATCGTGAAATATCTAGGCATTCCTGACTATTTTTGAGTCATACCCGAGCGTAGATCTAACAAAAACGCATATCAGGTGAGCGACTTTGGCAGAGGCTTAACTCTGCCGGCGAGCTTCTTGCTGCGTTGCAATAGGGCGATTCGACGGTTCGGGCGCGCGCCCACGACACCATCCGCGCCGCACCCCGACGGAACGCTGCGCCTCAAACCGCGGTGACCCAATGAAGATTGCGATTGTCCACTACTGGCTGGTCGGCATGCGCGGCGGCGAAAAAGTGCTCGAGTCGCTGTGCCGACTGTTTCCCGACGCCGATATTTTCACTCATGTCTATAATCCCGACGCGATCTCCGCGACGATCAAGGCGCACCGGATTCAGACGTCGTTCATTGCGCGCCTGCCGTTCGCGACGCGGAACTACCAAACGTATCTGCCGCTGATGCCGCTCGCGCTCGAGCAACTGGATCTGCGCGGCTACGACATCGTCATCAGCAGCGAATCGGGCCCGGCGAAAGGGATCATTCCTCCGCCCGGCGCTCTTCACATCTGCTACTGCCACAGCCCAATGCGATACGTCTGGAACATGTTCCACGACTACCGCGAGCGCAGCGGCTTCGTCACGCGGCTGGCGATGCCGCTTTTGTCCCATTACATCCGAAGCTGGGATGTGGTGTCGGCGACGCGCGTCCACAGCTTCGCCGCCAACTCGCGGACGGTCGCGCAACGGTTGAGGACGTATTACCGCCGCGACTCGACCGTCATCTATCCGCCAGTCGCGGTCGAAGCGTTTGCGCCGGCGCGGACGGAGGAGATCGGCGACTACTGGTTGATGGTCGGCGAGTTGGTGCCCTACAAGCGGCCGGAACTCGCCATCGAAGCGTTCAATCGCAGCGGCAAGAAGCTGGTCGTGATCGGCGGCGGAGAAATGCTGGCGCGTCTGCGCGCTCTCGCCAAGCCGAACGTCGTCCTTCTCGGCGCGCAGCCGTTCGACGCGCTGAAGCGTCACTACGCGCGATGTCGGGCGCTGGTGTTTCCCGGCGAGGAAGATTTCGGCATCGTCCCGGTCGAAGCGATGGCGAGCGGCCGTCCGGTGATCGCCTTCGGCCGCGGCGGCGCAACCGAATCCGTGGTCGACGGACGAACGGGCGTGTTTTTCCTGCGGCAGACCGCCGAGGACATCATCGAAGCGGTCGAGCGATGCGAAGCGTTGCAACTCGACCCGCAGACGATCGTGGCGCGGGCGAGCGAATTCAGCGTCGATCGGTTTGCGTCGCGGATGAAAGCGTTCGTCGACGAACGTCTCGCCGACCTTCACGCCTCGGCCTGACTAGGCCGGGTCGACGGCCGCCTAATGGCCGCCGTTCAAAGGAGCGGCGCGCGACTTGTCGAAGCTGGCCTCTTTCGCCGTTTTGGACGAATCCGTTTCGTCGGCATGGCCGGCTTTCGCCGCCACAAGCGCCCTGAAGCCGATGCCGACGACGTAGCCGAGCTGGCCGCAGACGAAGGCGCCCAGAGCGACGAGCGCGGCCTGTCCGAGCGGCCAACCCGTGTAGGCGCCCTGCGCGAAACCGGCCGCGGCCAGAATAAGGGCGACGATCGCGAACACACGCACTGACGCCACGTTCGCCAGCAACGCGCCGATCGCGAACATGACGAAGCAATACGCCAGCATGTGGAACTCCGATGGGCGAACCCAGCTATAGCATAGAGAGTGAGCAGCCGTTAACACTTTGCCTAAAGATACCGAGCGGATCCTTGAAAAAGAACAAAGATCCGTCGATTTGGCGGACCGCCCTTACTTGGACGCTGGAAACTTGGGCCGGATCGCGGGTCGAAACCACCCGCCTCCCCCGCCGCCGCCGGATCGCCGACGCGCGCGTGGCGCCGCCCATGGTTGAACGGCGAGCCTTCGCACGGCGCGAAAGCGGTCGCGAACATGCGCCGGCCCATGATCCCGCCGAGGCGCGCCCGATCGAATCGTCACGCCGCCGACCGCCATTGCCGACCCGCAGTCGACGCTGGAGACGGCGGCGAAGGCGAACGTCACGCCGCTCTTGTCGTCGAGAACATGGCCATGCGAATGCGCCTTGCCTTAAGACGCCTCCGCCTCGACGGCGCCAGATAGGCGTGCGCGCAGCGTGGAGCGAACGATCGGGAGATGTTATGACGACGATCGAGCCGACGACGATTCCATCGCCGACGCTCGCTGAGTCCAAGGGCTGGAAACTCTCGATCGAACGGTTCTCTGCAGACGGATCCGACGACGGGGAAGCGAAAACGCGGTGGTGCTCTCGTTGGCGAATCCGCTCTCCAGGATCGATCCGATGCCAAACTGGACAAGCAACTTGGCGTGGCTCGCGGTCGGCGACAGGCGCAATCCATTTCCTTTCGAGACCCTCGATTGCCGACCGGCCCATGCCGCCTTGTGCAAATTGAGCGAGACGGACGAACTCGCCGATGCGCTCGCCGCCCTCGACGGCCAGCAAGCGGAACGAAGCGGCGACTCGGCGATCGCCGACGGACTCGCCATCGACTGCCTGATCGAGACGCGGATTGCGCCGGCGGCGGCGCGCGAAGTCGGCGCCGATGGTTCGGAGCGCTTCGACCGGTGGCGGCTCGAAGCGAGCGCCGGCGTGATCACGGCGACCCGACGTTGGACGGGACGCGACGTCCATCGCGCCGAATATGAAACCCGCGGCGACTCCCTGCGCGTTCGCCGGCTGACCAGCCAGAATAGCCTCGTCTACCGCGACCCTCGCTACGCCCTGGCCGAGTTCACCTTCTTGTTGAGAACCTATTTCGAACGCCGATTGTCGCCGTTTCCGATCCCGCCAGGCCTTTCCCACGACGACTCGCGCAAGATCGCCCTGCTCGGCTGGAAGACGCACGGGGCCCAAGCGAATTTCGCCGCCTTCCTCTGACGCCGAATCAGTCCGATTGCGGCGCGGTCACGTCGCAAGCCTGCCAGCGTCGTCGCTCGCGCCGATCTCGACCAGGACGATCTCCGGCGGGGCGCCGAAGCGCACCGGCCACCAGGAGCAGCCGAGCCCGCCCGAAACGATGAGGCGCCTGCCCTGCTCGAAGAATTGTCCGTAGAGATAGCGCCGGCTAAGCGGCGACGGCGCGAGCGGCGCATAACCGAGAATGCGAACCTGCCCGCCGTGGGTGTGGCCGGCCAGTGTGATCGCGACGCGATTGGGCACTTGCGGAAAAATGTCGGGCTCGTGGACCATCAGGATCACGGGGTCTTCGGCCGGGATTCCAGCCAGCGCGTGCGTCAGGTCGTCGACGCCGGATCGGCCGAGCGACAACGCTCGCGGCCCGTAGAACGCGAGTTGATCGCCGAGCCCGACGAGCCAAAACGAGCGGCCGTCCTTCGACAACCTGATCCGATCGTTCTCAAAGACCGGCACGCCGACGCTCTCGAGGGCCTTGCGCGCGGCGATCGGGCCATGGCCGAGGGTTTGCGCGACGGGATCGGCCCACCAGTCGTGATTTCCCAGGATCGCATAGACGCCGAGCGGCGCTCGCAACCGCGCCAGCGCCCGCGCCCACGCCTGGTCGGGAACGATCCCGGTGATCTTCTTGTGCCCGGCGACATAGTCGCCGAGCAGGACGGTCACGTCCGCATTCAACGCGTTCGTGGCGTGGACGATCGCCTCAATTCGCTCAACCGTCATCCACGGCTCGCAAGCATGAATGTCGGCCAGCACGGCGACGTTGAGTTTGAGCCCCGCTGGCCAGACCTGCGGCGCGACCCGATATCTCGTCACCATCGTGACGAGGAGCGGCTCGATCCCGACGGGATAAAGGCCGAGCCCCGACGCGGCGAGCGAAGACGCCAGAAACCCGCGCCGCGTCAACATTCTCCCAGACCCCGCAATGCTCAAACGTCGATCCTGCCGCCGCGCAAGCGCCGCGCGGCCGCAGGGATTGGCCCGCCCTCGAGGCTCTCGGCCCGGACAATGCCCGCGCCGCTCCGTCGACCTCGGATCGCGGCGACGGCCTCTCGCCTATTCGGTCCGGGTGCGCGCCACCGCCTCGATGTAACTCGTCAGCTGCGAGTCGCCCCGCGCCCGGGCCTCCGCGGCGGCGTCGAAGCAATTGCCGGCGCCGCAGACCCGGATTCGGGCGCCGTAATGCAGCAGCAATTTGACGACTTCGTCGTCCCCCCGCGTCACTGCGAGTTCGAGCGCCGAACGCCCAACCTCGTCGCTGCGGTTGGGACTGGCGCCGTGCCGCAACAGCAACGTCGCCATCTCGTCGCCGCCGCGTTCGATCGCGTCGACGATCGCCGCCTTGCCCTCGATCGAATTGGCGTTTGCGTTCGCCCCCGCGGTCAACAACAGCTCGAGCAACCTCTGATCGCCCCTGTCGACCGCCAGCACGACCGGCGGATCGGCGTCCTTCTTGTGGGCGTCCGGATCGGCCCGCGCCGCCAGAAGCGCCTTGACCATCTCGGCGTCGCCGCGCCGGATCGCGACGGTGAGCGGCGCGTCGCCGACGGTCGGGGCGTTCGGATCCGCGCGAGCGTCAAGCGCGGCCTTCAGCTGCTGCACGTCGCCGCGTTCGACCGCTTGAACGATGGCGTCCGCGCCGGCGACCGCAATCTGCGCCGGCCCGGTCAACGCGAGCACGGCGACGATCGCGCCGAGAATCCCGATCTTCGATGCCTCGGACATGCTCTCACTCCTCCACAGCGACGATTAACCGCCGGCGCATCGCTCGGCGACGGCCCGTCAGGCGGCGGTCGCCTCCGATGGGTGCGCCGGAATCAATCGCGCGGAAGCGACCTCTCGCGCGATCACCAGCACCAGCACCCCCGACAGGCAGGCGAACGAAATCAGATACGGCGCCCTTTGCGGCGACCGATCGCAGAAATAGAGGGTCGTAATCAATGCCGCCGGCATCGCCGCGGCGAATGATCGCCCCGCCGCATCCAACGCGCCGCGCATTCGCTCGTGCGCGCGCAGCGCCGAGAGCCCGGCCGTCAGCGCGACCGCGATCCCCGCGCAGACAAGGGCCGCCTGCCGATCCAGGCCCGTCGCCAAGATCTCCGCCGGGCTGAACCCCACGCCATCCAGACGCCCGAGCCGCAGACCGTAGAGGTGGCCGACGTAAGCGGCGCTGATCTGCACGGCGGCGAGCGGGAAGACGGCGACGGTCACGGCGGCGATCCGCGGCGCGACGGAGCCGTGCTTCTCGGGAACCGAGAAGAACAGCGCCGTGGCGAAGGCCGGAATCAGCAGCGCCCAATTCGGCGAAACCAGCCAATAGGCGACGAGCGCCAACGCCGTGGCGAGCATGCGGCCGAGCGACAGATCGTCGGCGTGACGGCGCGTCGAGGTGAACACCATGGTGACCAGCAGCAATTCGACGGCCAGCGACGGGCTGTCGCTGAACGCCGCCACAATCGAACGGTCACACAGGATCAAGGCGATCGGAAGATAGGCGAGCTCGCGCCGGGCGCCGACGTTGCCGAGCTGACGGCTCCATTCCTCGAGGAGGCCTATCAGAATGAACACGGCCGCGATCCGCTGGAACGCCGTCGTGATCGCGTCGACCGCAATCGCGGCGGGATGGCGATAGTCGAGCAAGCCGACCAGCGATCGCGTCGCCGCCGCGGCCAACGTCTGGAGGGTCGCGTCGCCGCCGCGCAGTTCGGTCGCGTTGGCGAGGACGACGGCGTCGACCAAGGCAAACAACAGCGCCGAGGCGAGAAAGGCGCCGTCGTCCGCGAACGACGAACGGCTCGATTCCCGACTGGTCGACCCGTTGAGGATCGGCGAGACCGCAATCGCCAGGGCGACAATCGACCACAGGAGCGGCAGCGCCGGGGCGGCCGCGACCACGATCGGATTGGCGAAGACGAGTAGACTGACGAACGCCGCCGCGACGACGCCAAGACCCGCGCGCCGCGAGCCCGAGAGGAGCCGTTTGCCGAGCGCGAACAGGGCCGCATAGGCGGCAAAGGCGCGTTGCGTCTCGTTCGATCCGATGGCGCCCCAGATCTCTGCGGCGCGGCGGAAATGCGACGCCTCGAGCAGGCGGCCGGCCACGACTCCCAGGAGTCCCACGAGCGCGATGACGAGGCCGAACATCAAGATGTTGCGGGCGTGACGAGTGATGGTCATGGCCGTCGCGGCTCTCTTTTCAAACGCTCAGTGATCCTGATTGATGATGCGGCTCAGCCCGTGCGTCGTCTTCTCCCAATGAAAGGGATTGGTGACGAGCTGCTTGGCCGCCTTGCACGCCGCCACCGACATCAGCAGCCAGTACGCCGGGACCGTCACCGCCCATGGCACCAGCGACCAATATCCGCGCCGCACCGCCGGGAACATGTTGATGTAGAGAAGCGTGGCGTTGCAGAACAACAAATTGACCGTGCCGAGGACCAGCACCGGGAACGGAAAGACATCCACGAACGCGGCGCCGAAGCCCATCAGCCAGACGAGCGAGGCCATCCAGAAGATAAGCGCGGCGAACGAATTGATGATCGTTCCGCCGATGAACAACTGGAAGCCGATGAACCCACGCAGGCCGGCGGCGGCCAGCAAACGCGCCGGCGAGCGCATGTGCACGAGCCATGTCTGCATGTAACCCTTGATCCAGCGCGAGCGCTGCCGGATCCAGTTGCCGACCTGGCAGTTGGCCTCCTCGTAAGTCGTCGAATCGATGACGCCCACTTTGTAGTTGACCTGCGACAGGCGCATGCCGAGATCGGCGTCCTCGGTGACGTTGAACGGATCCCAGGCGCCGACCTCGCGCAACGCGGCGATGCGGAAATGGTTGGACGTGCCGCCCAGCGGAATCGGCAGCCCCAACTGATAAAGGCCCGGCAGCAGCGCATCGAACAGCATCGTGTATTCCAGCGTGAACATCCTGGTCAGCCAGTTCTCGTCGCCATTGGCGTAATTGAGCTGAGCCTGGATGCAGCCGTAGTTTTGCGACATGCTGTCGAACGCCGCGAGCACCTTGCGCAGTTGGTCGGCTTCCGGGCGATCCTCTGCGTCGTAGATCACCAGGTACTTGCCGCGGGCGAAATGCAGCGCGAAATTGCAGGCTTTCGGCTTGGTCCTGGGATGGCAGGCGGGGACGCGAACGATCTCGACGCAATCGGGAAGCTCGAGACGCTCGGCTGAAGCGAGCGTCAGTTCGTCGTCCTCCTCGAGCACCAGTTTGACGTCGAGCCGATCCTTTGGATAGTCGATGTCGAGCAGGTAGCGCGTGATGAGCGGCAGGACTTCCGGCTCCTTGTACATCGGCACGAGGATTGTGTAGATCGGCAGCTCGCCGTCCGGAGTCCCGACCGCGCACGCTTGTTTCGCCGGCGCGTTCGGCTTGGCCTTGCGGATGCCGAAGTAGACCAAGATCAACTTGAACAGCGTGGTCGCCAGCACCCATCCAGACAGGACGAAGTTGATGGCGGCGGCCGTCGCGAACGGCCGCCAGACGAAGGCGGCGACGAGCGCCGCCGCAAGGCCGGCGAACGCGACGATCTGCGGCCGGGTCACAACCGTGTGGGCGGACAGCTCCGGCTTGCTTTCGGCCAGTCCATACACCGAGGCGTGGATCAGCTCCGCCCTGAACACGTGGGCGAGCGCCTGATGCAACTCCGCCCTTGTGACAGGGAAGAAGATCGTATCGTGCGGCAGTCCAAGCGCCGAGCGAGCGCGCGCCTGATCTTCGCCTTCCGCCATGACCGCGCTGACGACGTCGCCGTCTTTGCGCCACGGCATGGCGCCGTACGCCACGTAGTCCGGCATCGCCTCGAAACGGACGATCGTTCGATCGACCGATTCGGGAGCGAACGCCCATGTCTCGGCGCCGCATTGAACCAATCGGGCGTCGTTCGATTCGGCGCCGTCGCCGGGTTTGTCGCAGACGAGAACCTCGCCGATTTGCCGATTCAGCGTGGTCTGCTCGCGCAGAGCCGAATTCAGATCGTCGTGCGAGACGAAGTCGAGCGCCTGCAGAATCGACCCGAGCAAGGGTCGCGGCGGCTCGCGCGCGGCGGCGTCACTCATCTTTGTCCCCCGTACCGTTAGGCGCCCACTGTTCCGTCAAGCCCCATCGCCTCGCGAGCGCGGCGCCGCGGCCAAACCGATTGTTCACATTCCGATGCGCTGACGCTCGACGACCCTCCCGTTCCACCCTCCCGCATGCGACGCCGCCAGCCGACTCTTGAGGTGGTCCGAGAGCCGACACGCCAACGCCATCAGCGTCAGCGTCGGCATGTCGGACGAGCACGTCGGAAAGACGGAACTGCCGATGACGTAAAGATTGCTGACGCCGTGAACCTTGCAATCGGCGTCGACGACCCCGTCGTTAGGGTCTGCGCTCATGCGCGTCGTGCCCATGTGATGCCAGACCCAACGCGGCTGGTCGGGCTCTTGATTGGCGCGCGATCCCCCCGGCCCCTCGACGAAGCATTCAACGCCGAGCGCGCGCAGGTCCTTGACGATCGCCTTTTGGGTGACGTCGAGGGTCCGGCTGACAAGGCCCGAGAGACGCCAGTCGAGTTTGACCGTCCGCATTCCGAAGACGTCGCGGCTGTCGTCGAGCGAGACGCGGCTTTCCGGATTCGGCTCCGGTTCGAGAGTCGTCACGAACTGCCAGCGCGTCTCCCGTCCCAAGACCGAGCCGAGATGCGCCGCGACGGCGGCGGCGGCGTTCGGCAGATCGCCGAGAACCAACCGCGCTCGCAGCAGCACGTCGGCGGGGAGGCGGTGGCGCATCGTCCACAGCGCAAGCTCCCGCAACTCGCGCCCGGCCACTCTTTCACCCTGCGGAGCGACAGGCAGAATCCAGGTTCGCGAACCCAAGACCCTCTCGCGCCGTTGCGCAGCTTCAGACAGTTCGACGCCGATTCCGAACAACGGCGGCGAGCCGGGCGAAGGCGCGCCGTTGCGGCGCTGCCCGACTCCGTGTGTAGGATTGTAGCGCCGAAGCAAGGCTGGATTGGGCAGCGCGGTGATCTGGCCCCAAGCATAGCGTGGATGGTCCATGAAGCATCGACCGACCCAGTCGGAATGATTGCCCAGCCCCGGCCGGACGACCTTGTTGGAGTTCAGCATCAGCCTGGCGGTTTCGATTCCGCCAGCGGCGATCACGACAAAGCGCGCCTTCACGGAGAAGGCCTGTCTGCCCAGCGTTTCGCACGCGATCCCGGTCGCCACGCGACCAGCGTCGTTGACGTCGATGTTGGTCACGTTGGCGTGGAGAATGACTTGAATGTTCTCCGCCGCCTCGAACGTCCTTTTCCAGGCGTCGGAAAGCTGGGGAGCGGCGCTGAGCGCGACCGCGCTGTTGGCGCAATCCGATCCGTTCAACGGAAGGCAATCGTCGCTGCGCGTCTCCGACTCGAGCGTCTCCTCGATGTCGCCGGGCAGCGACAGGAGCTCGAGCGCGGAACGATAGTATTCGGCGAGATCGCCGCGGGCGATCGGCCACCCGCTGAGGCGAACCCAGTCCCGATGTTCGAAATCGTGTGCGGCGAAGGTCTTGCACCAGCCGGCCCAGCCCCGTTTGTCGGTGCTGCCGCCGAACACTCTCACCCTGCACAGATCGAGCGGCTCGTAACGCAAGCCAACGTTTCGCCCTTTATAGAGGGCTTGGGTTTCGCGCTCATAGGCCAAGCCGCCGCTCTCCAAGACGACGACCTTCAGCGGCCCTCCAGCAAGACTCAGCGCCAAGGCGATTCCGCCGGCGCCGCCGCCGACGATGGCGACGTCGGCCTCGAGCTGAGCGCCGGGCGGCAGTGAGCGAGCGTCATCGATCATAGCCCGTCAATTCCTCTCGCCTTGCGCCGATCGCCTTGAACCGTTGTCCGCCGTCAAGGCCAGCGCGGCGTCGTGGAGAACGCGCCACGTGGTTCCGTCGTCGTTGTGAATGTCGAATCCGTCGTGGTCGTAAGGCAGCGCGCCGCCGTCCTGCCGGGAGACGAGTCGCCACGCCACCCAACCGGCGCAGTGCGCGTTCCGACGAAGGCTCGACAGCCAATCGCTGTAGACGCCGCCGCGAACCTCATCGGGTTGCGCCAAGCCGAATTCCTCGAGAAGGACCGGCTTTCCGTAACTCTGCGCCAGATCGCAGAAGTCGGCGATTTCGCGCTTGAACGCCTCGGCGCTGATCCTCTGGTATTCCGGGTAGCCGTGCCAGGTTCCGAAATCGATGTTGCGGTCGTTCAGTTCGACGAGACGCGTTTGCATGCTGCCTTGGCCGCTCGCCAGCAGGTGCCGAGAGTCGAGAGACTTGACGTAGGCCGCCATCTCTCCGACCCACGCGCGAAAGAGCGACGTCGGATGGATGTCCGGCTCGTTCATCAGCTCCCAGGCGAACAGGGTCGGATCGTCCTTGTAGCGAACGCCTGAAACGCTATTGGTTCTGTTTACGAGCGCTTCGACCAGCCGCTTGTAGTCGCTCCGCGTGTCCGGATTCTCCGCGAAGACGCCGGGACCGTTCGAGAGGCCGCGCCACGCCTGCATTTGCGGCGCGCCGCCGGTGTAGGACCAGAAGTCGAGAAATGCGAGAATGACGCGCAGGCGCCGTTTCGCCGCCTCGGCCAGGATGAAGTCGATCCGCTTGAGTCCGCTGTCGCCCTCGTTGATCGCCATCGAGCGGCTTTGCGCGTCCCAGTAGGCCATATAGGCGCCGTTGACGCCCAAGTTGCTCGCATCCGCCTTGCTCGCCCAGTTCCAGATCGTCGGGGTCGAGCCGTCCGGCGAACCGATGATCGGCGCGACGAAGGTCCTGACGACGTTGGCCCGCATCGCCACCGCGTCGTCCAGCGCCCGGGTCACCTCGTCGCGAGAGCCCCACGGCAGGTAGTGAATGTTCACGCCGGCGACGCGAAACGGCCGATCGCCCAAGACGAACGCGTCTCCGCGCCGCGCGACAAACAGCCGATCCGCAGCGGTCGCCGACGGTTGAGCCGGCGGCGCGCCAGCGGCGGGCGGCGAGCGCCAGTCGGCGAGCGCGCCCGACGCCGCGAAAATGAAAAGCGCAGTCATGCGGAGACGTCGTCCGCCTCGCCGTCGCTCGAATTTTGGCTGGCGCTGGGTCATCAGCGGCCCTCTTCCGCCGCCGCTGCGCCGACCGTCGCCGGCCGCCAGGCGCTCGCGCGCGCCGCGCGAAGTTGGAGCGCGGCGGCAAGCCGCGGCCAAGCGGAACGGACGACGGTCGGCGCCATCAACGCGGCCTCGATCGCCAGACCCGCCGACCAGCCGGCGGTCAGTCCGAGCAGGCTGACGCGCCCGCCCAAAGCCGCTCCCGCCAGCTCGAGCGCACATCCAGCGACGACGAACACGCTGGCGCTGAACATGCGATCCTGAATTCTCTGGATCGAGACGTAATGGTACTTGATCGTCATCGGGAAGACGCTCAACCCGAGAAGGGCGAGGCTGCTCGCCGCGGCGGGCGGGTAGCTTGCCGAGAACAGGCCGAGCATGAAGCTCGAGCCCACCCAGCAAGCGGCCGAAACGACCACGGCGACCGCGAACGACGTGCCGATCGACGCGCGCAGCTTGACCGCCAGGCTGTCCGGATCTTTGGCGCTGACCGCGAACATCACGGTGGCGAGCGAGGCGGGCGCCAGAAACGCGACGCCGATGATCGTCCACACCGCATAGAACGCGGCGTTGACCGACGGCGACAATTCGGTCGTCACGACGAACGGCAGCAGCAGGCCAGGCGCGAGATTGGTGAGATTGAGCGCGTGATGGCCGATCACGCTGCGGCCGAAAGAGCGAAGCAGTCCGAAATCGGGGCGCGCAAACACGACGCGTGAGAGCCCCTTGACCGAGGCGAGAAGCGCGATCGAGGCGATCTGGCCGAAAACCCAGGTGGCGAGAATGGCGACCTCGGTCCGCGCCGACAGCAGAGCCAAGCCCGTCGCGATCAACGCCGCCAGCTTCACCAGCGCAAACGAGACGTTTCGGACGACCTGACCGCCGCTCTTCATCAGCCCGACCAGCGACTGATCGAGAACGAGGGTGAAGCCGGAAAGAGCGCAACCGACGGTGAAGAGGAGCGCGCCGGCGCCGAAAGAGAGTTGGCCGAGGCCGACCGCCGGCGCGAATTGGGCGACGGCGACGTAGATCGCCGCCAGCGCCGCGGAAGCGCCGAGGCTGGCGACCAGCGCCGCGCTGACCAGACCGGCCGATCGCTCTCTTCGGCCCGCCTCGCCGATCATCAGCGCGCCCAAGCCGAACTCGCCGAGATGGCTGATGAAGTTGGTCAGCGATATGCCGCCCGCCGCGAAGCCGATCGATTCCGGCGGAAAGAGTCGCGCCGCCGCCAACCAGTAAAAGAAACCGAAAAACGACGCCGCGCCCGCGCCGAGCGTCAGGAATCCGGCGTTGGAGAAGAGAAGCGCATGCCGACTGAGCGCGCCCTCGAACCATGACGCCGCCAGCGCGCCGCGCCCGATCGCCCGCGCCCGGCCGAGCCCATAACCCCAGGCCGCGCAGAAGAGGCCAAGCAGCACCGCCGCCGCCCGGCCGAGTCCGGAGACGTCGCCGCGGACGAGCGCGTCCCCCGCCCCTCGCCCGATCGCCGCGACCAAGGCGTGGCTGACGTAGCGCCGCTCGCTCGCCAGCGACGTCCCCGTCCCGACCAGTCGTGAGAGATGGGCCTTCGACAGACCCTCGGCGTAGCAGCGCCGCAGAAAGTAGCGCCACGACGCGCGTTCGGCCGGCACGTGGTGGCCGACGCGCGCTTGCGGATCGAACAGGAAGCGCCCGCCGCGGATCGTCTGCGCAGCGCGGATGCACCATTCCGTCTCTTCGCAGCCGAACGGCAGACTCGCCGCCGTGCGGCCGAGCCCGCTCTCGAAGCCGCCGACGCTCGCAAACGCCTCGCGTCGCACGCACATGGCGGCGCCGAGCAGATTTCGCGTCTCGCCCGGCTGCAAGCCGTCGTACGAGCAGCCGACGACCCAGAGGAATTCCGGCGGGAACCATGACGGCGGCGCGTTCGCCCAAAGCGGCGCGATCAGCGCGCCGGCGCCAATGACGTCGGCCTCGGCGCAGCGCTCGGCCAAGCGCGCGAAGCAGTCGGGCGCCGCAATCGCATCGTCGTCGAGGAACGCGACGATATCGCCGCGCGCCATGGCGACGCCGGCGTTTCTCGCTCCCGAGAGCCCCCGCGCAAAGGCGTTGTCCGTCACGATGACGGAACGGTCGACCTGAGCGGCGATCGCCGCGAGCAGCTCGGGATTGTGGTCGACGATCACGACGACTTCGAGCGGCGGCGGCGTTTGCGTGAGCGCAGACTCGACCGCCTCGACGACCCGGCGCAGCCTCGTGAAGCTGTAGGCGCAAATGACGACGCTGACGGAGCAGGCCGACGGGCGGTTTATGCTGGTCAACGTCACCCCCTCCTTCCGTCGGCGCGTCGCGCGCCTCAACCGCCTCGCGCTTGATCGACGAGACCTGCCGGCGCCGCGCCGCGCGCTGGCGAGGCGCGCGCAGCGCAAACCTTGCGATAGATGGCCTCGATCTTCGGCACGACCGTCTTGGCCATGAACGCGTCGGCCTTCCCCAAGGCGTTCACGGCCAGGCGAGCGCGGAGGTCGGCGTCGGCAATCAACGTCCGCATCGCCTCGGCGAGTTCGCCGGGACTGTCGGGCGGCACGAGCAAACCCGTCCGCCCGTCCTCCACCGACTCGGCGAGACCGCCGTGACCCGTGGCGATCATCGGCTTGCCGACGGCGTTCGCCTCCATGACGATCGTGCCGCACGGCTCGACCCAATTCGACGGCGCCAGTCCGAACAGGCATCGCCGCCAGGCGTGCATGACCAGCGCGTGCGGCCAGCTTTCGTGCAACGTCACATTCTTCGGCAGCGTCGCCGGCGTGTCGGGGCAGCGGCGTCCGATCAGGACGAGCGGCGGCGCGGCGGGCAGTCGCGCATACGCCTCGACCAGCGTGCCGACGCCCTTGCGCTGGTTGAGCTCGCCGACGAACAGCAGGTACGGCTCGGACGGCAGTTGCGCCAGCCTCGGGTCGTCCGTCGGCGTCCAGGCCGCCACGTCGTCAGGAATGAACGTCGGATGGACTTCATAGGGAACGCCGCTATCCGGCAGCGACGACTTTTGCGCCACCGCTTGGCTGACGGCGATGAAATGATCGACGGACCGGCGGTGCGCGCCCTGGAACGCCAGATGGCCCGACGCGGTCACGACCCCCATCGCCTTGCCGAAGTGAGCGCCGGCGCAACGAAGGCACTTGCCGTAGCTCGGCCCTTCGCAGCGCTCCCCCCCGCTGATCAGCGTCTTGATCGCGCACGGAAAGCTGTAGTCGTGGAGGGTCGACACCAGGCCCGCCCTCAGCCACCCCGCCCAAGGCAGGTACGAGTGAATCAACCAGTTATGGCCATGGACGACGTCGGGATCGATCCTCTGGGCGAGGCGCAGCAGCCTCAGGGCGATTTCCGGATCGGGGAACGGCGGCGCGTGGGGCCGCTCGAGTTCGCTGAACAGCATCGACGCGCGCTGAAACACGCCGCGGACGCTATGGATCGTCACGCCGCCGACGACTTCGGTTTCGCCGCGCGACGGATGGGGCATGGTCGCCACATGCACCTCGTGACCACGCTGGACCAGCGCCTCGCTGAGCGACACGACATGCCGTTCTTCCCCGCCGATCACCGGCGGATAAAACTGGGCGAGCATCAAGATCCGCATGGTCACTCGCCCTGCGCTGGCGCCGAGAGCCACGCTCGGCGATAGACAAGATTTGGCTCGTCGAGGCGGTAGAGGCGCGCTTCGAGCCGGCCCTCAGGCGGCAAAGCGACTTGGACCGGAACGTCCTCGACGCGCTGCTGGCCATTGGCGAGGTCGAATTGCGGCCAACGGACAAGCGTCCGGTCGTTCAGGAGAAGCTCCAACCCGTATCGGACGGTCGCCTCCTCCTGGTTGCGAACGCCGACCAGGACGCGCTGCGGACTCGCGCCGTCGAACGGCTGCAGCCACAGCTCGGTGTAAGCGAAGGGACGATGCTGGCGCGCGCCGTAGCTCGCGAGCGCGACGCTGCTCGTCACCAGCGCCGCGACCACCGCCAACGCGGCCATGCGCAGTCCGTTTTCCCGGGTGAGCAGCGAAGCGAAGGTCACGCCGCGTCGCGCGAAAGACGCCAGCGATCGGCGATTGCGCCACAGCGCGCCCGCCGCCATGATCGTCGCGGCGAAGCCCCAGCCCGTCGGGTTCAAGGCGCCGATCCCATGCAAGACCAGCCCGACGACGATGTCGGCGGCTAGGCTCGCGCCGAGGGCGAGAACGCAGAACTCGAAGGTGAACGGTCGCCGCGGCGCGACGAGAGAAACGAGCAGCGCGCCCGGAAGGAAAAGGACGAGCGGAGCGACCGCGACGGTTCGCACGATCGCGCCGCCGCCGCTTGCCCAAGCCGTCGCGGCGATCGCGGCGAGCGCGAGCAGCGCAGCCTCTAGCGTCTTAGCGCCTGCCACTGATCGCCCTCACGTCGTAGATGACTTCGTATCCGTTATCGAAGACGCGACTGACGCCGGCTTCGGCGTTGAATTTGAGCAGCGCCGCGGGCAGCGGCGGCGCGCTGAGCATCGCGTCGGCCGCGCCGCCGTCGAAATACGAACCGACCACCGGCAGTCCGGTCGTCAGCCGCAGATCGGCGAGGAGATAGTCGATGCCGAGCTTCTCGAGCAGCGAGCGCTCGTTCTGCCCGAACGTCTTGGCGACCAGGACGACGCCGGCGTCGTACCCCTGCTGCAACGTGGTGGCGACGAGTTGGCGGCCGAAGCCGGAAAGGAGCAGGCTGTTGATGCGGTCGGCGACGAAATGTCGCTGCGGCCCGAGCCAGGCTTCCGTCCAGCGGGCGGTCTCGATCCCCATCGGCTCGATCGACGCGGCGTCTGCCGACACCTGATAGCGCGCCGGAACGAGAATGCGCGGTCCCTCGGAGCTGATGATTCCCGCCAGAACCAGGAGGGTCGCGACCGCGCCGATGGCTGCGGCGCGCAGCCGGCTTGGCGAGGTCCCCTGCAGGACGCCCGCGGCGAGCGCCGCCAGCACGATCGCCACGCCGAGATACGAGAACGCGCCGATGCGATTGCCGATTTCCCATCCGCTTCGGGTGAGCCTGAAGACGATGCTGAGCGGGTAGGCGATCGCCAGCATCGTCAAGGCGATCAGGCGCGGATTCGCCCGCGCCAGGGCGGCGCGCATCCCGGCCGCCGCTCCCAGCCGTTCGAACAGTCGCGCCAACGACAAAGTTCGGAAGAATCCGAAAGCAAGCGCGAGGCTGGTGAGCAGCACGGAGCCGATCAACAGCGATTGCTGCCACAACGGCGCCACCGCGCCGTCGTCGGCCGTGAACAGCTTGCGTCCCGAGGAGCCGAAGTGAAGCACGCGCATCACTTCGCCGAACCCGTTCTCGAAGACGGGACCGAGATAGGCTTCGCCCGGGTTTCCCATCGCCCGCGACCAGACGATCGGGACGACTGCGCCGATCAAGGCGGTCGCCGCCAGTTGCAAGGACACGGAGCGCACGCCGCCGACGACAATTTGAACCGCGACGAAGGCGGCGAGGATCGCCGCGAGGGCGAAGGCGGTGATGTGGTGCGTCATCGCCAGCGCGAGCGCGGCGAGGGCGAAGAGAAGCACGTATGGGACGGCTCGCTTGAACGGCAGATCCCGCGCGACCGCCTCGATCAGCAGCGCCAGCGTCAACAGCGGCAGGGCCAGGCTCTCGTAAGAGAAATTCGTGTCGAAGAACACGAACGTGGAGCAGCCCATGTAGAAGAGGCAGCCGAGCGACGCGACGCGCGCCGAGCCGGCGATCCGCTCATAGATGAGATACAGGCAACCGACGAAGAGCAGCCTTGCCGCGGCCAGGACGATGGCCGAGGCGGCGAAGACCGACAGGCCGGACATTTGCGCGACTTGAGCGGTCGCGATCTCGAGGCCGGGAAAGGACGGCCCGACCGGAAACAGCACGTTGACGTCGAACAGCCGCCCCCGCTCGATGATGTGGTCGGCCGTCACCCAATGGAGATATTCGTCGTGGCCCAGGAAGACGATCGGCCCGCGAATCACGCGCAGGAGGTACAGACCGATCGTCGCGATCAGCACCATGGCGATCCGGTCCGATCGCTTCACGCTCGGCAGCGTGAGGACGGTTGCAATCGGCGCGAGAAGCAAGGCGACGGCGCCGTAGAAGAGCGCGGGCGCCCACTCGTAACCGGCGAGGTTGGCGCTGGCGGCGCCGGCCGCGACGAGCAGGGCCGCCGCGGCGTTGACGGCCAGCGGTGTGGGCCC
>Ga0181520_10004318_pt1 | contig 23917 bp, 23 predicted proteins | sample PEATcosm2014_Bin_29_FD_132451 | JGI IMG/M metagenome (GOLD analysis project Ga0181520, IMG submission 132451) | Peatland microbial communities from MTU Mesocosm Facility, Houghton, MI, USA - PEATcosm2014_Bin02_30_metaG | ecosystem: Environmental > Terrestrial > Soil > Wetlands > Peat | place...
ATGAAGGACACTGGGTGCTGAAGCCGCAGAACTCGCGGCTCTGGTACAAGACGGTGAATGATTGGGTGGATGAGTGGACGGGAAAGACAGGGACTAGGGAATAGGGAATAGGGAGAACTTGTACTACAAATCTGCGATTTGTAGTACAATGGATTTTATGAGGACGAGCGTACAGGCACGGTTGGATGAGGAGTCGCGGGCGGCGCTGGATGGGCTGGTGCGGCGCTTGGGATGGAGTCCGTCTCAAGTGGTGCGCGAAGGCATTCGGCTGGTGGAGAAGCAGCACGCCAAGCCTCGTCCCCGGATGATTGGAATCGGTATGTTCTCTAGCGGCCTTGGCGACCTGGCGACAAACAAGAAATATATGGAGGGCTTCGGCGCTAAAAGTATGGGCCGTGGGTGGCGCAGGCCTAAAGAAAGCGCCGCCAAGTGACTCCCGTTCTGGTCGATACCGGCTTTCTCGTCGCCCTCTATGATCTCTCGGATTTCGATCACGCGCGCTGTCTGCGTGCTTACGAATCCATAGACCGGCCCTTGGTGACATGCGAGGCTGTTGTCACAGAGAGTATGTATATGCTTCGCTATGTGAGCGGAGCGGCAGAGGCGCTCTTGGCAAGCATCGAATGCGGCGCACTGGAGCTTCGCTTCCGCCTCAGCGATTCCATTGCGCGCGTCCAGAGAATCATGGAGAAGTACATCGACACGCCCGCTGATTTTGCGGACGCCTGTCTTGTCCAGATGGCCGACGAACTGGATACGGGCGATATACTCACGCTGGACAGCGATTTTGCGCATTACCGCTGGCGGCGGAGCCGTGCGTTCCGGATGCTCATCCCGTTGGAGTAGAACCCCAGCCTCAATGTTGATAGAGGCTAGAAGCTAGGAGCTAGAAGCTGCCTTTCAAACGCAAATCCGCGAAGCCACGCGCCTTCTTGAACGAGGCCGGACTCTACGAGTACGGCGTAAGGACGCTGGGCCGCGCAATGCGCACGGAGGCTGACCTGCGCCGGCTGATGAGGACGCGCGCGGAGCCGGGTGAACTGGGCGAGTCGGCGATTGCTGCGGCAGTGACGCGGCTGCGCGAACATGGCTACCTGGACGACGCGGCCTTTGCCGAGACTTATGCGCGGCTGCGCCAGGAGAATGAGAAGCTGGGCCAGCGGCGGGTGCAGCAGGATTTGCAACGTAAGGGCGTTCATGGCGATCTGATTGCGGAGACGCTGGAGGCCCGCTATGGCCAAACCAATGAAGAGGCGCTGGCGCGCGAACACATGGAGCGCAAGCGGCTGCGCAAGCCGGAGAACGAGAAAGAGACGGCGCGGATCATGCGGCGGCTGGTGGCGGCAGGATTTTCAACCAGCGTGATCTCCAAGATTCTTCGCCAGTGGGATGTGCCGGATGAAGCTCTGGCCGCGCTGGAAAATCTGGACGAGGAGCCGCATCAGGAATAGCTACAACCCGCACAGGAAATTGTCCGCAATAAAGCAAAGTACGATATGCTGTTCATATGTGCGCCCGTAGCTCAGCTGGATAGAGCGAACGCCTCCGGAGCGTTAGGTCGGGAGTTCGAATCTCTCCGGGCGCACCATACTTTCCCCACCTCAAATCCATTGCGATGGCAGACTCGGTCAAGCGATCGCTTGGCGGCACGGAAAGCCGCGCACGTTAGGCCGCGGGGTTAGACTGGAATGAGGCCAGTTGCATCCTTCTACTGCCGGCCGGATAGGGAAAAATGCACTTCAACCTCTTTCATTTTGATTATTCCGCGCGTCAGATTCTCTGGACGCTGACCTTTGCCTCGCAACTGGTGTTGCTGGTGGTTTTGCTGGGACGCGACCGTATGCGGCGCTTTCCGTGGTTCACGGCGAGTATTGCTTTGCTTGGCCTGGAGTTGCTGAGCGAAGTACTGCTGGCCGGACGGATGGCGATGGTCCCTTACAGCGTGACGATACTTACGCTGGAGAATCTGTTGGCGATTGTGGGCTTGATGGTGCTGGTGGAGGTGGCTTGGCACGCGTTTGCCGGAGCACCGCGCGGGTTGTGGATTACGAACACCGTGGGATTGGCGCTGGTGGCCGGCGGCGTGCTCTACTTCTGGGGACCGTGGCCGTTGTGGAAGGATCTGGAACTGGATACGCTGGTAGGCAAACTACGTCTGGCGCAACTGGTTGCGCAAAAGGGCGAGATGTTGGTTTGCCTTCTGACGGTTGGAGTGGCGCTGCTGGTGGTGATCTTTGGCCGCCGCTATAAGGCGGGCTGGCGCAGCCATGCGCAGATGATCGTCATTGGGCTATCAACGGCGGCTATCGCCACGCTGGGGTTGCAGGCAATCTTTGGCCGTCTTCAAGCATCGGCGCAGCAGATCATCAAATTGGCGCAGCCGGATGCACGGCAGCAGTATCAGCACATCGTTACCGTGGCGACAAAGCTATCGAATGCTCACCAGGTGATTTATATTCTTGCGCTGGTGTGGTGGATTATCTGGCTGTGGAGGGATGAGCCGGGAACGGCGAAGACGGAGCAAGATGAGCCGCCGCTTGAGGAAGAGCCGTCTTCCGCCACCTAAAGATGGCAGCTTGCCTGGCCGCGCTTTTCGAGGTAGCGCTGGTGGTACTCTTCGGCGCGCCAGAAGCTCTGCGCGGCTTCGACTTTGGTGACAATGCGCTCGGGGCTGAAGCGGCCTTCGGCGGTGAGTTGCTCGATTTTAGCGCGGGCCTGCGCCTCCTGCTGCGGCGAGTGATAGAAGATGGCCGAGCGGTATTGTTCGCCCCAGTCCGGCCCCTGACGATTCAAAGTAGTCGGATCGTGGAGCGAAAAGAAGGCATCGAGAAGCAGCTCGTAGCTGACCCTCGCGGTATCGAAGTCCAGCTCGACGACCTCGGCGTGGCCGGTCTTGCCTGAGCAGACATCCTTATAAGTGGGCTGGGCCAGCGAACCGCCCTCATAGCCGACGGCCGTCGCAGTTACGCCGGGGATGGCCGCCAAGGCCGCTTCGACTCCCCAGAAACATCCTGCCGCGAAGGTTGCCTTTTCCTGACTCATATTGAATAGATGCTGGGCGGTTGGGTTTGGCATCAAATTCAGCGCACAGATTGCAGGGCCGTTTGCGTTTGACGGATGAATCAGCCGTTGCTAGTCTAGGCTCACAGCTATTGGGCTACGGATAAGATCGGTACCGATGAGCATATAGAGGGATGGTGCGTTCATCCTGCGGGCGATCCAGTTGCGGGACGCCGATTTCAGGCGCCGAGCGTCTGTGGAGCACTCCACTTCCAAGTGAGGATGGCGGAGCGTTGCCCAAAATGGTTGTGTCCCGGCAAGCATTGTTGTCATTGCCCGCAGTTGCACCGGATTGAATCAAGCCCGCACAGACGGATTGATGCTCCTGTTTCGTGGGGCGTAGTCGATGGCCGAAGAAGAGGAAAGCTACTTGAACGAAGAAAATGATATACCGGCAGGCAGGCTCGGTGATCCGCTTGCAGAAGGCAGCCGCTTCTCCAATCCCGACGACGAGGTCTCGCTCCACGAGCTGGTGCTGGTTCCGCTGAAGCGGAAAGGCGCGGTTGCAGCTTGCACGATTGTCTGCGTGTTGTTCTCGTTTCTCGTCTGCTTCATGATGCATCCGCGCTACAGAGCTACCTCCACGATCGAGTTGAACGAGGAGAAAGGCAGCAATTCGAGCGTGCTCTCCAACATGACCTCCATAGAGGAGGGAGAAGATGACCTGAAGATCAAAATCGAGACGGAGACTGCTGTCATCAAGGACAACACAATCGCACTGAATGTATTAAATAAGATGGGGAAGCTCCGACTGCCGAATCCTGACCGCTTCAGCAAGGCTCCAGGGCCGCAGGTATCTGCCGATAAACTGCCTGCCGATCTGCGCGAGGGCCTTGTCGGCAGCTTCGAGGGTAGTCTGCGTGTAGCCGAGGTAGGGAATTCGCGTCTGATTGCCATTACATATAGCAGTGAGGATCCGGTGGAAGCGGCGAATGTCGCCAACCTGGTGGCGGCGGAGTACAAAGATTATCTTCTCAACTCAAACTTCAATTCCTCGCGGGATGTATCGCAGTGGCTGTCCGCGCAACTGGGTGATCTTTCCGGCCAGGTGACCAAGACTCAGCAGGCAGTGGCGGAGTTCGAGCGCTCTCACAATCTTTCCGCTGCAATGCTGGGGCTGGGCACGCTTTCCGGCGGAGGTTCGGGATCGGGATCCGCAACCGGCGGCGGAGGCGGAGGTTCGGTACAGATACCTGAGTTGGGACGCCTGAACACACTCAACGAGGAGGTGACTCAGGCAGAGGCAGTGCGCTTAGGGCGCGAGGCGGTTTATCGCCTTACAGCGACAGAGAATCCGGAGCTGATCTCTTCGCTTGGATCGAGTTCACTCCCGGGGCTTTCCAACTCGACGGTCATCTCGGAGGGCAGCGGCCTGGAGACTCTGAATGCGCTACGCCAGCAGGAGGCCGCGGCGCGAGTGGCATACGCCAGCGCGGAGACGAAATATGGCTCCAAGAATCCTCATCTCGCGGAGATCGCCAGCCAGGTGAATTCGATTCACGAGCAGATGGTCAACGAAATGGGGAAGATCCGGCAGCGGGCAAAGAATGATCTAACCTTGGCGCAACAGAATGAAGATTCTTTGCGCGCCGCCTTTGAAGCGCAGAAGGTTGTGACCAGCAAGATGAACGACGACATCGTACAGTTGGGAGTTCTGATGGCGCAGGCCCGCTCCAGCCGCGATCTGTACGACCTTCTCTACGCTCGTCTACAGGAAGCCAATATCGACGCCGGCGACAGCGCGACCAATGTTACAGTCGCCGATCCCGCGCGCCTACCGGGGCAGCCCTATATGCCTCAGAAATCCCTGTTCGTTACGCTCGGCCTGATCGGTGGACTTTTTCTTGGAATTGGTATGGCCTACCTGCTGGAGAGCCAGGATGACACGCTTACGGGCAGCGTTCAGGTGGAGACCGTGGCTAACCTGCCGGTGCTGGGCATGATCCCATTTCACCGCTATGAAGCAAAGCATCGGGAGGGCGCGTTGGCCACGGAGACCAGCGCATTTCTGATTTCTCCGGAAGGTTCCACGGCGGAGTCCTTTCGCAGCCTGAGGTCCGGTCTAACACTCTCGGGCGTGGGGCGCAAACTGAGGGTACTGTCGATCACCAGCTCATTGCCCGGTGAAGGAAAATCCTACCTGAGCTACAATCTGGCGCTGGCCTTTGCCGCCACTGGCTTGCGTGTGCTGCTGATCGACGCCGATCTTCGCCGTCCGCGGCTGCATGCCCTCTTCCGTGCTCCGCGTGAAAATGGTTTGGCGGATCTTCTGGCCGGACAGAAATCCTTTGACCAGGTTCTTACGCCGCATCCAGTGGATCCCAATCTGACACTGATGCCATCGGGCAGTCATACGCCGCTGGCCTCTGAGCTGCTGGGCGCAAATGAGATCGTCAAGGTTTTTGATGAAGCGCGGGAGCGATTTGATCTGATCATGGTGGATAACGCGCCGGTTTTGCCGGTTGCCGATGCAATTGTAGTGGGAACTCACTGCGATGGAACCATCGGCGTTTTGCGCGCCGGACGAACTTCTCGCAAGGCGCTGCGCCGTTTTGTCTTGACCCTTGCCCGCAATCACATTCATATTCTGGGTATGGTGATTGAAGCTGTTGATATGTCCGCTACTGAATACCGGAGCGTGTATGGCTACAATGTGCAAAGCTATTATGGAGAAGAATAGGGTCAGATTCAGCTGCGGCATTCTGTATTTGCTTGGCGCTGTCATTATGCCGGCGATGATGACAATTCCTGCGCGCGCCCAGAGAACAGAGGGAGCCGCGCCGTCCACGCCTTCTCTGGCGGGACTGGCGTCGGCCAGCGGCAAGGCGGGGGCAGGAGTTCAATCGGGGGGGCCGACCATCATCCCCAAGGACTTCTCCGCGCTGCGCATTGAACCGGGAGACTTGCTTGCGGTCAATGTTTACGACTCTCCGGAGTTCAGCAACTCCTATCGCATAGACCCAGAGGGGAACCTGACGCTTCCGTTGTGCGGCAAAGTGAATCTTCGCGGGCTGACGCTAACGGAGGCGGCGAAGCGGCTTGAGACTGCGCTCAAAGACGGACAGATATTGAAACAGCCGCAGGTGAATCTCGACGTGGTACAGTACTCCGGTCAATACGTAATGGTGACAGGCGAAGTGGCATTTCCGGGACGAGTATCGCTGATTGCACCCACATTGCTGTCCGAGATTATTACCCAGGCTGGCGGCGTGACGCCGTTGGCCGGCGCAAAGATCAGACTTCGACACGCCGACGGCGCTCAGCCAGAGGAGGAGATTCCTTATTCCCGCTCGAAGGGCACGAGCGAGTCAGCCGCCATCCTCGTTCGTCCAGGCGACTCAATTATCATTCCGCGAGCGGGCATCATCTATGTTCTGGGAGCGGTGAACAGGCCGGGCGGCTATGTGATGCAGGAGGACGGGAAGCTGAATGTCGCCGAGGCGCTTGCATTGAGCGGAGGAACGCTGTTGCAGGCCAAGACCGGTAGTGTGCGTGTGATTCGACGCAATCCCGATGGAACGGTGCTGGATTTCCCCGTCTCTTATCAAGGCCTTGTCAAGGGAACACAGACACCACTCCAACTGCAGGCCGAAGATATAGTCTATGTGCCGATGAGCAAAGTCAAGATGACGCTTTCAGACGCCACGGGGATTATCTCCTCGGCGGCTACGGCAGCCATCGTTACACATCCCTGAGCGCCGCGGCCGTGAGCGGGATGAGCGCGAAAGACGCGCCAGTGGGGGAGCAAATCCGGAAGCATTCATTGCGAGTTTTGTTTGGGCGGGAGAGTTGGGCGTTAGCCGACCAGACCGTGGTCAGCGCAACCAACTTTCTCACCGCTGTGATGCTGCTCCGCTTCATGGGGCTGCGCGAGTTCGGCGTCTTCACGCTGGCGTGGATGTCGGTGCTCTTCGTCAACAGCCTCCAGGCAGCGCTCATCGTTGCGCCCATGATGAGCGTTGGTCCCAAGCAGGAGGAGAAGGACAGGCCGTGCTACTACGGAGCAGTTGTATTCCAGGAATTAGTACTGGTTATCTGCTGCTTTGTTCTGGTCTTCATTGCCCTCAAGGTCTCAGACCGCTTCTTTCCGCACAAGAATTTGCAACAACTGGCACTGCCTTTGGCGGTTTCCGCGTTCGCCTATCAGACGCAGGACTTTGTACGGCGATACTTTTTCTCAACTCGCAAGGGCAGCCGCGCCTTAGCCGATGATGCGCTCAGCTACCTAACGCAACTTCCCCTTCTTTTCCTGTTGCATCGGGCCGGAGATTTGAACTCCGTCACAGCGCTGTGGGTGATGGCGGGAACCTCGATTCTTGGCCTTGTACCGGGCTGGCTATGGATGGAGCCGCTGGAGTTTAACCGGGAGTGGATCAAGACGATCTCGCTGCGACACTGGAGGCTTTCCCGTTGGCTCAGCGCATCGTCCATGCTTCAGTGGACCTCCGGCAATCTCTTTCTCCTTGCTGCGCCGTTTTATTACGGAGCCGCCGCCGCCGGCGTACTGAAGGCATCGCAGAATCTAATGGGTTCGACCCATATCTGGTTTCAAGGGCTGGATAATGTAGTTCCAGTCGAAACCGCGCGCCGTCTGCGCGAAGGCGGGGTTCATTCCATGCTGGCTTATACCCGGTCGATTCTGCTGAAGTGGGGCGGGATGACGGCGTTGTTTGCCATTGTCATCGCGGCGGCGCCGGGCTTCTGGCTGCGTTTGTTCTATGGACCGGAGATGGCGCAGTATGGCTACATCCTGCGGCTGTTTGCGCTACTGTACGTCATTATCTTCGCAGGCGGTCCGCTGCGCGCCGGCTTGCAAGCTTTGGAATATACGTTGCCCATCTTCTGGTCTTATCTGGCCATGACTGCTCTGGCCGTTGTCTTCGCGTTTCCTCTGGCAAAGAGGCTGGGATTGAACGGCACAATGCTCGGTCTGCTGACGGCGCAGCTTATCTTTCAAAGCATCGTAGGAGTTTCGCTGCTTCGGAAATCAAAACGAGCGGGGCGGCAAACGGCACTCGCGCACCAGTCTTCCGCAACAGCATAGTGAAATTCCTTAGAGCAAAAACTAGCCGCAAAGCAATTTTCAGGAAAAGGATCGACTCAATGCCAGCGCATACTGCGGCCGATATAAACATCGAGCCGATCCCTAAATCTGAGTGTTGGACGCCGCGGCTGGCCGGACCGATCATCGCCGCCGCCGTTTCTCGCCTGGGACTAATGAGTTTGGTGATTGCCCGAAATGGAGTCATCGCCCTCTCCCAAGCCGACACCATGAGTTATCTAGAACCAGGCCGCAACCTGCTGCTGCACGGCCGGTTTATGGCGGACGGCGTGCCGGATTTAGTGCGCACACCTGGTTATCCGCTCTTCATTGCCATTACCAGCCTTGCCGGAGTGCCTGCTGCAGCTGTAGCTAATGTGATTCTCTCGGTCTTTACCGTGGTTCTCGTTTGGAAACTGGGGCGAGAGGTTTTCCACGAGGAGCGCATTGCGCTTGGCGCAGCCTGGATATTTGCTTTTGAGCCGATTTCAATTACCAATTCAATCCTCCTGCTATCGGACACTCTGTTTCTCTTCTTCTTATTGTTGAGTATGGAACGGCTGGTGGTGTTCTTGCAGGGGCGTCGCTTGCGGGTACTTGCGATAGCTGGACTATGGCTTGCCGCTGCAACCTATGTGCGTCCGGTCACTTATTATTTGCCCATCGCGCTGGCTCTGGGATTATTTGTGGCGCTAGTGCGCGTACCAAGCCTGCGCTGGAAGGCGCCTGCCGTGTTATTGATCAGTGTGCTGCCATGGCTGTCTATCTGGCAAATACGCAATTGGGTTGAGACAGGTTATACAGGGTTTTCTAGCGTTAGAGAGATCAACCTCTATTATGATTCTGCTGCCGATGTAACAGCTCATGTGGAACACAGGCCATTCCTCGCCGTGCGTAGGGAGTTAGGCTATTTCGATTTCAACAATTACAGCGGGCAGTTTTATCTCTCCCAGCCTTATCTCGCGCTTCATCCCGAGCAAGCCGGATGGAGCCAGGGTCAGCGTTTGGCCTTCATGCACTCCGAGGCTATTCGTGTAATCAGTGCTCACTACGGGATCTACCTTCGAGTGTGTCTCACATCATTATTTAGGTTGCTGATCGACCGAGGCTCTGGGTCAATCGACAGCCTGATGAATCCGCCTGACCCTGCGTATCTTCACGGCTTATTGAAAGACAATGGCTTGGCCGGCGGAGCAATCGCGCTCGCCAAGGCATATCCGTGGGTTGCGGTGGAGAAGGCTGCTTTTGCAGTTGCGCTTCTGGGACTGTACCTGTTTGCGGCGCGGGGAGTCTATTGTACAACGCTCGGAGTCTTCCGCGGCAGTATGCGAAGCGCGTGTCTATGGCTGCTGCTGGGAACGGCCTTCTACTTTCTCGCCATCACCGCGGCAGGGACGGGATCGATCGAAGTATCGCGTCTTCGGCTGCCGGTCGTGCCTGTGGTATGTATTTTTGCGGCAGCGGGTTTTCTCCGCAAAATTGTAAATGATGTACCGACATCACCCACAGGCGGCACTGTCTTCTCAACTTCTGAAATCCAGCCGCGACACAAAGGAAACTGATCTCTGATGGCCATCTCCGGCGGTGAAAACAAGGGGAAACGAACATGAAGTGTCCATCAAAAGACGCTGAGTTTGGTGTCTCAAACATCCGGGTTGCGGCAGTGTTGCTTTTCGTAATCTTGAATCTCGCTGTGTTTCTCATTCGCGCCGTCAGCGTCTGGCATTATGGCGCGCTGTTTCCGTTCGACAGCGCATTGGCGATCTATCCGGTATGGAAGGGCGTCCATCATCTCCCAATCTATGAGTGGCCGCTCGCCTTTCCGTTTTCTCTTGCGCTCTACAATTATCTCTTCTACTACACCTATGCTTTCATTTTGCAATTAATTGGAGCGACAGGCGCCGGCATCATGACATGGGGACGCTTCTTCACTCCGGTTTTTGCGATCTTAGGAGCAATCGCCCAGTGGAAGCTCGTTCAGCGCCAACTCAATCTGCGCGGCGTTCTGAGTGTTCTGTCGCTCATCTTCGCATTGGGGCTCTGGTTTTGCACTTCGATCGTACGATATTGGGCGCTTTGCATGAGGCCAGACATGGCCGCTGTCGCTCTGGTTATGTCCGCCCTTTATCTGGTGGTGCGGCCACCGCAGTTCGGCTTCGCGTACGCAGGTGTACTCTTCTATCTCGCATGGTCGTTCAAACAGACCGTGATTCTAACGCTGGTCGGCGTATGCTTGTTTCTCCTGTTGAACAAGCGCTGGCGCGATCTGTCCGTGCTGGTCGCTGTCTTTGGGATATTGACCGCTGCAACGCTTCTCATCGGGACGCCCGAGTACCGGTACAACATTCTCGTTGCTCCACGGCTCGTCAAGGAATTCAGCTTGATGTGGGCCTCACAAATAGCGCCAAAATCCGTAATTTCGAACGCATATTGGATACTTTCTCCCATCGTGCTGCTGTTGGCGTCGGGAGGGCGCCGGATCGATAACACGATTCGCATGCTCACTACTATTCTTGTTGTAGCGCTGGTTTGCGGGTTGGCTGGAATGACAAAAGTGGGTGCATGGGACAACTACCTCCTTGAGGCCTTCGTCGCTGGTTCTACTCTGCTGCAGATCGCCGTATTCACAGCGCCAGGGTGGCTTGCAAGCGCACTCGTTCTGTTCGGTTGCATCATTCCTTCAATACAGCTCGCTACGGTGCCGAGTGGAACCCATTTGCACAGATTTGGAACTGTGGGTATCGCCACCCAGGAAGAATACGCGGATGCCGAAGCGCTGCGCGATATGCTGGCGCCGATGAAAAAACCGATCTTCAGCACTGCCCCGATGTTTTCACTGCCTTGGATATCAAACGACAATCGCGCCCCCGCCCTGGTGATCGACAGTTTTTTTCATGACGCCACACGGGCTAGCTGTCAAAACGGATGTGTCGAAGGAATGCTGCAAAGAGGAGAGGTTCCCACAGTCATGCTGCTCAGTTCAGGAGATATTTACCAGAGTAGCTTGAATCCGAATTACAAAAAAGTCGCTGAGGGACGCTATACGGACAGACAATGGAGCATCTACGTTTTCAATGCCAGGTCGTCTAACTCCGACCCGCCGGCAGGGAGATAGTCAGCCTTCGCGCGTGTTTCTCCGTCTGACGTTTTGAGTATTGAATACAGATTTTTTTAAAAAAACAATTGAGTGTGATGTTTCGGTCCATAGCAATTCCGAAGATGCTTTCGCGGCCTCAAGAGGGAAGTCGGCATCGTTTCGTTCACACTGGAGGCGGTAAAGTGAGGGCTGAGTCATGCGCATCTTAGTCGCCGGCGGCGCCGGCTATATCGGAAGTCATGCCTGCAAAGCGCTTTCTCGCGCGGGTCATCATTCCATTGTGATCGATGATCTGAGCACAGGAAACGAATGGGCCGTACGCTGGGGAAGACTGGTGCGCGGAAATATTGGCGACCGGGAAGTTGTGGTGCGGACGTTACAGGAAGAGAAGATTGACGCCGTCATGCACTTTGCGGCCAAGGCGTATGTGGGTGAGTCAGTCGAGCGGCCGCGGGAGTACTTTGAGAATAATGTTATCCATAGCTTGAGACTGCTGGATGCAATGAGCGCGGCGGGAGTCAGGACCATTGTTTTTTCGTCGACCTGCGCCACCTACGGCGAGCCGCAGTATCTTCCCATCGACGAATCGCATCCGCAGAATCCCGTCAATCCCTACGGAGATTCGAAGCTGTTCATCGAGAAGGCGTTGCGATGGTATGGGAAAACATACGGGTTGCGCTGGGCTGCGTTGCGCTACTTCAATGCGGCCGGGGCCGATGCGGAGGCCGAGATCGGCGAGGCGCACGATCCCGAACCGCACCTGATTCCGCTGGTCATCCAGGCGGCAAGAGGCGAGCGCGCTGAGGTCAGCATCCTGGGAACCGACTACGCCACGCCAGACGGAACGGCTATTCGCGATTACATTCATGTGGAGGATTTGGCCGCGGCGCACATTCTGGCGATTGAGCATCTGGTTAACGAAGGAGAAAGTGGAGCCTTTAACCTCGGCGCTGGCAGCGGCTACAGTGTGCGCGAGGTGATCGCTGCGGTGGAAAAGTGTTCCGGCCGCAAGGTGCCCATCGCCGAGAAGGACCGTCGCGCTGGTGACCCCGAATGTCTGGTTGCCAGTGCAGAGTGCGCGCGCCGTATTCTGGGCTGGAAACCTACTCACGATCTTCATTCAATTGTTTCCTCTGCATGGGCATGGGAAGAACGCAAGCTAAATTACCCGCCCGCGACTCCGCGTATGGAGAAATATTGATGCACATCGTGCATATTCTGAAAGGCAAAGCCAATCCGGAGACCCTGAACGGGGTGAATAAGATTGTTCACTGGATGGCTACCGGTGAACAATCGCTAGGTCACGATGTGGAAGTTTGGGGAATCACTGCGACCGTGAATAGACCGCGGACGGACGCCCATAATTACAAGCTCCGGCTCTTTTCCGCGTCGCCTTTTCTTGCCGCGATCACTTCAGAGTTAAAACAAGCAATCGCAGCGTTGGATCGCAATACCTGGGTGCATTTTCATTCCGCATTCATCTTTGAATACCCCACAATCGTCAGCGCACTGCGCCGGAAGGGACTCCTCTACGGCATCACTCCCCATGGCTGCTATTCGCCGGGTGTGCTGAAGAAGAACCGCTGGCGGAAACGGCTTTATCTTGCCCTGCGCGAGCGGAGATTTGCCGCGGGCGCCAGTTGGGCGCAGGCCACTGGCCGAGGTGAAATCGAAGACATACTGGCCATCGCGCCGCATCTTCGGGTCGAGTTGATCCCCAACGGGCAGGAGCGCGATCTGCTGGCCGGAGTCGAAGTGCCACTCATCGCCGCCGCACATCCCGTCATTGGATACTGCGGACGTTTTGCAATGAAGCACAAGGGACTGGACTATCTGCTGCAGGGCTTTTCGACGTATAAGTCGAAGGGCGGAAATGGCGAGTTATGGCTGGTTGGCGACGGCGACGACCGCGCGAAGGTCGAGCGCATGGCCGCTGACGGAGGGGTTCAAAGCGATATAAAGTTTTTCGGAGCCATGAGCGGTGCGGAGAAACTCAAAGTGATTGCCAACTTCGATGTGTTCATTCACAGCTCTCGCTGGGAGGGTTTGCCGATGGCTTGCTTGGAGGCGGCGGCGTTGGGCAAGCCGCTGCTGGTGAGCCGCGAAACGAATCTTGCCGGTTATGTCGAAGACTACCAGGCTGGCTTGGTCTTGGATGAAACCTCCGCCGCTGGCGTGGAGCGCGCGCTGGATCGCGTTCAACAGCTCTACGCAAACCGACAGATTCCGCAGTTGAGTGAGAACGCCCGTTCGCTTTGTGAGAAAGAGTTTAGTTGGGAGGAAAATGCAAAATGTTTTACAGCCGTTGCCAGAACGTCGCTGTCTGCCGCTTAGCGATTTTCTAGCCGCGCTCTTTCAAGCTATCGCGGAAGAAGGAGTGCGCTTCTGCGTTTTACGGAATTACGAGGGCTTTCCGGATCGCAATGTAGGCAGCGACGTGGACCTCCTGATTTGCCCGTCCGATCTGCGGCGCGTCGTCCGCGCTCTTAGCTTGGTTTGTGGCATCAAAATTGTCGGCTATGTCGAGCGTCACTATGTGGCGCACCTGTTTGTCGAAGGAGTTTCTCCGGCTCCAGGAATTCGCGCGCTGGGGGTCGACTTTATTTGGAATTTGAACTGGAAAGGGATTTCGTTCCTAAAGACGGATACTGTATTACAGGAGGCAATTCCGCGTCAGGCCGGCAACCTGAATTTTCTTGTGCCGTCGGCAAATCATGAAGCAATCATCTCTCTGTTATCGAGCCTGCTGGTCGGCGGGTGGGTGAAAGAAAAGTACTTTCCAAAAGTGCAGGAAACATTTGCCTGCTCCAGGTCCGAAACGATAGCCGCTCTTTTGCCGGCCTTTGGGCAAATAAACGCCATGCGGCTAGTGGATTCGGCGATTGGCGGAGATCGCGGAAAAATGCGCGGTTGCGTAAAATCACTCCGCATTTCACTGATCTTGCGCTTTTTCGCGCGCAGGCCATTGCGCGGCGTTATTGGCGTTGCTCGATACTACACGCGTGAGCTTGCCGTGCGTTGTACGCCAGAGACTATCGAGTCTGTGCGCATATCGGGTCCAGACGGCTGTCGCAAAACAACGATCATTGATGGCTTGATTCCATTGCTCCGTTATTCGGCAAAGACGGTAGAGAGGCGTCATCTCTGGCGGCAATTAATGTCGGGACGCGAGCCATTGGAAGGCAGTACTAGCGCAGATCTCGACTCTGAACTTCGAGGCGGCTATTCGGTCTCTTTAGCGAGGGTTGTCCTGTGGTTGTTGGAAGAGCGGCTTAGCCAGTTCAAGAAAAAGGATAATCTCACGCTTCACATCATCGACGACTGCAGTTACGACCCGCTGATTGACGCCCGAAGATGTAGTGATCGAACACAAGGCTGGTTTGCGCGGTTAGCCGTGAGACTGTTCCCGTCCCCCGATCTTTGGGTATTGCTGGACCCAACAGTCGGAGGATTGCAGTTCGGGGATGGAGAAGTTCCAACAGCGGCAGCTCTCCGGCAACTTGAAGCCTACCGCTGCTTTATCAAAACTAGAAAAAGATTTGTCATCGTTGACGACAGCCAGCCGGCAGATAGCGTAATAGAACACGTGTATGCCGCGATCGTCAATGTCCTTGCCCAGCGCGCAGAGAGCAAGCTCGGCAAGCGGTTTTCTCACTTCATAACTGACGATAAAAGAGAGGCCGCACACTGAGAATTGTCATTCTTGGCCCCGATGGAGCAGGAAAAAGTTCCGTCATCCTGGAGTTGAGCAGTAGATTGAATCGGCGTGGCTACCTTGTTAAGATGCGCCACCTGAAGCCTCGCCTCGTCATGCCGCACCGGGGAGAAGGAATAACCATCGTAGTTGATCCTCACTGCAAACCGCCGCGATCGGCGCTGGTCTCGCTGGCAAAGATTCTCGTATGGCTGATCGAAGAGTGGATTGCATATCTCTTTCAGGAAAAGAAAGAATTGTTGCTCCTATGCGACCGCTATTATCATGACCTTCTGATTGATCCAAAAAGGTATCGCTATGGTGCGCCGATGTGGGCGGCTGGGATAGTAGGAAGACTCATGCCGCAGCCAAAGCTATGGGTGCTGCTGAATGCGCCAACCGAAGTTTTGCGCTCACGCAAGCAGGAGGTAACGCTGAAGGAGACCGCGCGGCAGCGTGAGGCATATATGAGATTCGTGAAGGCGCAAAGGAACCATCTGATCGTGGATGCCTCGCGATCGCTGATAGAAGTTGTCGCAGATGTGGAGGCTGCTCTTGCGCTGGCGGCAAGCGAAAGTGTAGACAAGCGTGGGTGAGGCGGGGTGGCTCTATACGGAACTTAAGCAGTCCACCGGAACGCACTTTGCACTGTGCTGGAAGGGGAGGTTGCGCTATACGGTTCCTCGCGACGCAACTGCAAGGAAAGTATGCTGGAAAACCTTCCTTCCAGGGTGGCTTGAGCTGCCGTTGCGCGTCATGGCGCGACTGCCGCGCGTCTTCGGCGCTATCAGTTGCGTCGAGGCAAAGAGGCTGAGATTGATCCGCGAGGCAATCGGCACTGAGACTGGGTTATCCTGCTGCCGTTCCGGAGCGCCGGGGCCGTGGTCAAAAGACACCATTCTTCTATTGAATCGAACTAATGCTGAGCCGCTATACGTGGTTAAGGCGGGTGATGGAGACGCGGTCGATTTTCTTCTCAGAAACGAAGCTAACTGGTTGCGAACCCTGCGCGATCAGCCGGCGCTTGCGGACCATATTCCCGAGCTGATTGCCGATTACACCGGCATGGATTCCAGATTCATTGCGCAGCGCGCGCTTACAGGAAAGCTCGATTACAACTTTGGCGAGCCGCACATTGCATTTCTGCGGAAGCTGCACGAGTACTCGCGCCAGCCGATGCGGTTTGAAGAGTCCAGGCTTTTCAGCAGTATGCGTTCGCGAATGAAAGACCTTGATGGTCTGTTGAGCGAAGAATGGGCTCATCGCCTTGAAAAGACCATGCTGAGAATCGAACAGCAATTTTCGGATGCGGCGATCGTATTAGTGGCTGCGCATAACGACTTTACCCCATGGAATATTCGCGTGGAACTAGGAATCGCCAGAATTTTCGACTGGGAACTTGCTGATTATGAGCAGCTCCCATTGTTTGACGCGCTCCATTTTGTCGCGATGCCTATGGCCTTGAAAGGTGCATCGACGTCTGCTATAATTACCGCCATGCATAAGACACAGGAACGGTGCGAACATTGGTTTGACGTGGAACTTTGTTTCAAAGCGCAAATGCAGACGTTAACCTACTTGATGAATCTCGCTACACTTTATCTTTGCGCTGAACGTGGTAGATCCGACTCGAATTTGGTGATGCATATCTATGGACAGTGTATCGACTACTTAGGTTGCGTTTGAATAACCTGACGACGACTATGTGTTATTTTGATTTCATTCGTACTGAGTTAGGTGCACGATAATGTTAACATTGTTTCATCATCGTGACATGAAAGCAAACGAAAAGTTTGAAGTTTTGAAGTTGAAAGGTGTCATTTCAGGGATGAAATTCAAGATTAGCGCCGATGAGGCAGAAAGAAGATAGAATGAACGAAAAACTTATCGTTGTAGCAGGCGCGGGGGGATTCATCGGCGGTAATCTGGTGGCGTCGCTCCGAAAGAAAGGGCACAGCAAGATTCGTGCTGTCGATGTGAAGCCGCAGGAGAGCTGGTATCAGAGATTCGAGGATGTTGAAAATCTCTCTCTCGACCTTAATGATAAAGAGAACTGCGAGTGCGCGACAAAAGACGCCGAGGATATCTATAATCTAGCCTGCAATATGGGCGGCATGGGATTCATCGAAAAGAACAAGGCGCTGTGCATGCTTTCCGTGCTGATTAATACTCATTTATTGATGGCAGCGCGTAAGCATGGCGCCAAACGCTATTTCTATTCATCGTCCGCTTGCGTATACAACGGCGATTTGCAGCACACTTCAGATGAAGGCGACCGGTTTACGCCGCCGGCATTGAAGGAAGCCGACGCGTATCCCGCGCTTGCTGAAGACGGTTATGGATGGGAAAAACTTTTCTCCGAGCGGATGTGCCGCCACTTTATGGAAGATTTCGGTATGCGCACGCGCGTAGCTCGCTTCCACAATGTATATGGCCCATGGGGAACTTGGTTTGGCGGCCGCGAAAAAGCCCCAGCTGCCATATGTCGCAAGGTGATTGAAGCCAAGATGAACGGCAAGCGAGAGATCGAAATATGGGGAAACGGCCATCAGACTCGCTCCTTCATGTACATAGACGACTGCTTGAAGGGAATCGATTTAATTGTGAACTCTGACGTTATCGAGCCACTCAATCTAGGATCAAGCGAAGCGGTCAGTATTAATCAGTTAGTGGATATTGTCGAAGATATTGCGGAAATCAAGCTGGAGCGCAAATATGATCTGAGCGCACCCAAAGGCGTGAATGGGCGCAATAGTGACAATACGATGATTCAGAAACATTTTGGGTGGGAGCCTTGCATTTCGCTGCGCGTGGGCTTAGAGAAAACTTATGCTTGGATACTAGAGCAATATAAATTGAGGGAGCGCGGAGAGGACGGAGTCATACGCGAGATATAAGTTGGATTTCAAAAGTGGAAAGGTAACTCCGACTGAAGATCAATAGCACAATCATGCGCGCGTTACCTGATTCAACGCAAAAAGCGCTGCGCAACCTTAAACGATATACTATACTGTCAATTAGGGAATTATTTGCCGCAATTGGATATAAGGTTGCACGGAATTCTGATTACTACTCTCCTCTGCCTGCGGAGTCTGCTTTGAAAAAGAAAGAGGTTCGCTGGAACAAGCCTAGTTCCATGGCGGGGATTTCCTTTGACGTCGATCTTTACAAGAAACGGCTTAAAGCACTAATTCATAAGTACGCGCACGAACTTAACGCACTGCCTTCCTACGAGGAAATCACTGCGCAGGGTTTTGGTCTTGGCTACACCGAATTCGATGCAATGGTTCTTTATATGTATATTCGCGAGAACAATCCTCGTCACTATCTGGAAGTGGGCAGTGGAGTATCCACATATTACTGCAAGTTAGCTTCCTTACAAAATTCCAAAGAAGGTCATCCTTTGGCGCTACATTGCATCGAGCCGTTTCCTTTTGAAAAATTGAGAACCATTTCCGAAATTGACATAGTGCAGAGCGAGGTACAGGATGTCGATGTAGAGCTATTCAAGCAACTAAACGAGAACGATATTCTATTCATAGATTCTAGTCACGTTTTAACAATTGACGGCGATATACCGTTTCTTTTTTTAGAGGTTCTTCCCCGCCTCCGAAAAGGTGTGTTGATTCACATCCACGACATTTCTTTTCCGTATAACATACCATACCCTGCCGAATACTGGGTGCTTGGCAGGAGCTAAAAATCGCCCTATTGGCCTATGTACTGGAACGAAGCAATGGTTCTGCAAGCATTTCTGGCTTTTAACTCCAAGTTCGAAATCGATATGTCAACACCAATCATTCGTTTCTTCGACGAGGCATTTCTGGAGTCGATTGTGCCTCGTTACAAGTCGGTACAGAAGGAGCCTAACACGTTTAGCTCAATCTGGATTCGGAAAATAGCCTGATTGGATAAAAAGCCGTCGAAGCGGGATAGATATAAAATGGATTTATTCTCAGAAGCAGAATCATTTCGCATAGAGGTATGCAAAACAATGAGTACGTTACCCAAAATCAGCGTTGTTGTCCCATCCTTTAATCAGGCAAAATATTTGGAGTTAACTCTTCGCTCAATTATCGATCAGGATTACCCTAATCTGGAATTGATCGTAATTGATGGCGGCTCGAAGGACGAAAGCAAAAACATTATTCAAAAGTACCAAATGTATATGAAATATTGGTGCAGCGAGCCGGATGGTGGACATCCAGAGGGAATCATTAAAGGCTTTTCTTATGCAACTGGGGAGATTCTTTGCTTTCTCAATAGCGACGATCTATTCGAGTCCGGCACGCTGCGCGATGTAGGAGAATATTTCTTTCTGCATCCCGGCGTTGATGCTGTGTACGGCGACGCACTGTGGATCGATGCAAAAGGAAATACTTTGCGTAAATGCAAAGAGATTCCTTTTAACCGATTTATTTGGCTATACACTTATAATTATATTCCCAGTATGTCCATGTTCTGACGGCGAACCCTTTACGACCGGGCAGACGGACTAACAACGACCTATCGCCTTTCCTTCGATGCCGACCTATGGATTCGGTTTAGCGATGCGAACGGTAAAATCAAGCATATAGCTCGTCAGTGGTCGCGGATGCGTTTTTATCCAGAGCAGCATAATAGGCGCTTTCGCGCGGAAAGCGATCGCGACGATTTACTTATTCGAACCCGTTACTGGAAGAATCATGTAATACCAAAGACATATTCTCTTCGGCGAATGGCAGCCTTGAGCCTGCGCATTCTGTGGAAACTTTTGACCGGATGTTATGGTTTTGACTATCGTAGGGATATGGAAAAAATAGAGAAGGTGTGAGGGTTTAGTATTCGTACTATGCATGCGAGTCGAAAAATGTCCGACTAAACATTGCTATAGGAATTTCGGCAAATCGATACCAAGAGGGACAGACGCTAATGAAGATTCTTCTTTCGGCATATGCATGCGAACCGGGGAAAGGTTCGGAGCCGGGTGTGGGTTGGCATTGGGCTCTCGAACTCGCTCGTCAAGGACACCAGGTTACGGTACTTACACGGGCGAACAACCGCGAATCTATTGAGACTGCGTTAAAAAGCCATAGTACAAATGGCCTTCGATTCATCTACTATGACTTACCGCGATGGACAAAGTGGTGGAAAAAGGGCGCGAGAGGCACTCATTTGTATTATATGCTTTGGCAAATCGGTGCCTATTTGACGATCCGCCGAGCGTTCAATCAAAAAATGTTCGACGTGGTGCATCACATCACGTTTGGCGTCTTCCGACAGGCGTCCTTTCTGGGACGCCTAGGCTCACCGTTCATTGTCGGACCGCTGGGAGGAGGCGATTGTGTCCCTGTGAAACTCTGGCAGACGTTCCCAGTCCAAGGTCGGCTGTATGAGGCTGTTAGATATGTCTGGAATAAGTTATCGGTATTGGACCCGACAGTTCGTCAGATGCTACACAGCGCAGACACAATCTATTGTAAGACATTACAGACGCAGCGCGCTTTGCCTAGTTGTTATCAAACCAAATGCATTGTTGCCTTGGAAATCGGAATCGATTCGTCTTGGATCGCTAAGACTACTTTCGTTCCAGACACACCGGATTTCTTGAATGTGGGCAGGTTGCTGTACATGAAGGGAACTCATCTGGCACTGGATGCATTTGCCGGCGTGTTGAAACAGCGAAAGGATGCAACGCTTTCCATCGTAGGGGTGGGTCCAGACGAAAAATGGCTAAAAGCGCGTGCGAAAAGACTTGGGGTAGCGTATGCAGTGAAGTGGTGTGGGCGAATGTCGCACGACGAGTTACGAAAGAAGTATCAAGAATCTCTAGCCATTGTCTTTCCGACCTTACGGGATTCAAGTGGCAACGTTGCATTAGAGGCCTTATCGGCAGGCACTCCCGTAATCTGTTTAGATGTGGGCGGTCCTGCTGTGTTAGTTCCCAATGATGCTGGATTCAAGATTAACTGCTTAAATGCAGAAGTAAATTCAGTTGTCAGAGATATTACGGAGGCGATGCTTACTTTGGCGAATAATCGTGATTGTGCCGTCCTGATGTCGGAAAATGCTCTGCAATACGCAAGGAAGCAGGACTGGAATTCCGTCGTGAGTAGGGTATACGATCCACTGTTAACGCGTCTTCAACATCAATTGTGAAATGATAAGTTATCGTTTGTAGACATGGATGATACATGAAGCGATCCTCGCAACGAATAAATAATCTCGACTTTGTGTCAGTACTTGTCAAGCCATCGAACAGTGATTCGGTTCTTGGGTTCTTCAAACGGTACCCTGTCTTTATTCTTGTATTTGGCCCGCCAATTTTCAGGTCGTGGGAAGGAATTGATGCAACTAAAGGACAAATCGACTTCTGGGCCTGCATACAAGTCAGTATGGTTTCCATCATTGCGATGCGTGCGCTGGTGCGCATGGCGAAAGCTCAGTCGATTAGAATGCCAAGACAAATCAGATCGATTCTAATCTTGTTTTATATCCTTGGCATATTGTTCTTGATGTCTGCCGCATACTCTCCGAGTCACACTGTATCGGCTGCATACGCCATACTTAATTTCCTTACCTTGATATGTGTTGTAGAGTTTATATCCGATGTATACCGCAATCCGCCAAACTGGCTGCAATGCATCTTTCAACTCAGGCTTGTAGCTATTCTGCTTGCATTACTGGTTATTGTGACTCTCTGTGTAAAGCCGGATTTAGTTGTAACAGTTGTTCCAGGGGCCGGACTGCGTCTTGTTGGAGGCGCTGTGGCTCCCACGCCCGTAATCTTCCCTACTATCGCGATTATTTCAGCCTACGCGTTTCTGCAGTCGCTGGAACCAAAAATAAAATCAATACTATTATTTATGACCGGTTTGATAGGGACGCTAATTACTCAGTCGAGAGGGGGAGAAATTGCCTTGTTTCTATCTTTGGCGCTTCTTGGACTAGTATGGACAAAGACGAGCAGACGCATGACTTATTTTACCTTCTTTTTTCTTATTACTTTGCTCTTGCTTTCAGGCGTTGTTATTGGAACTGTCGGTGGAGAGCGGGTCTGGCATAAGTTTAACCGAGGTGAGGATGCTGCCGGTATTGCAAGCGCGAGCGGAAGGACGGAAATCTGGGAGTTTGTAATTAGGTATTGCATAGATCATCCGCAAGGAATGGGTTATGAGGCCGGCTTCAAGATATTGTTTCGGCAGCGCTTTGCCTTGGGATCGGGACTAATTGCGGAGCGAATTGGAGCTACACATAACTCGTTTATTGATATTCTTGCCGATGCCGGATGGGTTGCTTTTCTGCTTTACTTATATATTATGTTCAGGGTTGTCTCTACGGGTTGGCGCTTTGCGAAGAAGCGCTCTACTGCTGCTTTGGCACCGGGCAGTGTTCCACGTCATATAATTCAATGCGCCATGATATTGCTTTTCTTTTGCTTCGTGGTAGGAATGGACACTTCAGAATTCTCCCTTCCTATGAGACACTCATACTATTTGCAGAATATTATAATAGCGATTATACTTGGCATATCTTCGAGAAATATAGTTGCATCGCGTTTTAGAAAGTCCTATCGATGATAGTAATATATTGGACGGTAAGGAATGCGACATAACTGGGATATTATGAGAATTCTTGTAGCTCATAACAGATATCAGTTCGGCGGCGGTGAAGATACAGTGGTGCGCGACGAGGTCGAGATGCTTCGGCATTGCGACGAATGCGTGGAACTGCTGGAGCACGATAATGATATTATTCATAGCCTTCGCGGCAAGCTTATTGCTTCTTCGTCTATTTTTTATTCTGCCAGTTCACGACGACGGATGAGGGATGCGATCCGTGACTTTCATCCGGAAATATTACACGTCCACAACTGGTTTCCCATGCTGTCGCCGTCGATTATTCAAGAGGCCGAGGTGGAGGGGGTTCCTGTCGTACAGACTTTGCATAACTTCAGGATGAGTTGCGCTAATGGATTGCTTTATCGCAGTGGGACTGTTTGCACAGAATGTCTGGGAAGATCGCTTCCTGTGAATGGGATTGTGCATGGCTGTTATCGCGGCAGCAGGATTGGAAGCGCTATTGTTACTGCGGCTTATGCTTATCATCGTTTCGCGCATACTTGGAATAGCGTTGATTTGTTTATTGCGGTATCTAGCCACGAACGCGAGATGTTGGTTCGTGGCGGATTGCCTGCAGATAAAGTTGTCGTCAAGCCGAACTTTGTTGGCACAAACGAATTGTATGCTGGGGGCCATACTGAAGACTTTGCGCTTTATGTTGGCAGACTATCGCCGGAAAAGGGAATCCGGACACTGCTGGCGGCGTGGACGACGGGCAGGATCCCGCTGCGGTTGAAGATCATCGGCGATGGACCGATGGCGGGCGAAGTACGGTCCTGTGCGTCCTCGAAGATTGGTATCGAGTATTTGGGTGCGCAACCGCAAGAGGCAGTTTATCGCGAGATGGCGAAGGCCAGGTTTCTCGTATTTCCGTCCGAGTGGTACGAGACCTTCGGGCGCACGATTATTGAAGCATTCTCGCAGGGCACACCCGTTCTCGCGTCGGATATTGGCTGCGTGAGAGAGTTGGTCGAGGATGGAGCAACCGGCTATTGTTTTCTGCCGGGAAATGCCGACGCGCTCATCGCCGGAGTTCTTCGCTTTCATGACAGTGAAGATTACCAGAGAATGCGCGCGAATTGCCGCAATTTATTTTTAAGTAAATATACAGCAGAGATCAATTATGGGATGCTCACTGAGATTTATCGGAGTGCAATTGCGCTCCGCGAGCAGCGCCGACAGAGGTGCTGACAAGGCGAATGCGGCCAATCTCGTGGTTACCCTTTGCGGATCGTTTGTGAATTCAAGCATTTAGATCGTTGACTGTTGTCGAGATAATTACCTGCAAGGTTTTGAAAATATAGGAGGGGGTAGGGGGCATAAGCGCTAAGTTAATAAGCTAAGTTGTAGCCTTCGCTTCCGGTGTGGCTCGCTCAGATCCTGGCGGACCTGGTTCCATTGTTGGATGATTTGATCGAGGCCGA
>Ga0181520_10004319_pt1 | contig 23914 bp, 16 predicted proteins | sample PEATcosm2014_Bin_29_FD_132451 | JGI IMG/M metagenome (GOLD analysis project Ga0181520, IMG submission 132451) | Peatland microbial communities from MTU Mesocosm Facility, Houghton, MI, USA - PEATcosm2014_Bin02_30_metaG | ecosystem: Environmental > Terrestrial > Soil > Wetlands > Peat | place...
CAGCTGAAGCCGTGTTTCATCGGATAATGCAATCGCCGCCGCCACACGCATATCGAGGTCCCCTCATCTTATGAGATGACCTTTGATATATAAATGACTCTATTTATGGCGGACTACACTAGTTCCCCTTTTCCAGCACATCCCTCAGCGCAAAGCTTGTTTCCAGCCGCGTAACCCCCGGCAGCCGCGACAGCTCGTTCTGATGCAGCCTGCCGTAATCGTCAATCCCGGCAACGCGCGCCACCAGCATGTAATCGTAATGGCCGGCCATCAGGTGGCAGCTCACGATCCCCTTGATCCGGCGGATGGCGCTCTCGAACGCCCCCAGCACATCTGCCGATTCCCGTTCCAGGGTCACGCGGATGTATACAGTCCTTCGCTTGCCGAGCAGCCGGTCGTCCACCAGCGCCCGGTAGCCGCGAATCGCTCCCGAGGCTTCCAGATCCTGGATCCGCCGCGAGGCCGCCGAGGCAGACAGCCCCACCGCCTCGCCTACCTCGTAGTTGGTGGCCCTACCGTTCTGTTCCAGGTAGCGCAGAATCGCCACATCGAGCTCGTCGAGCCCACTGGCTGCGGCTTCCGTGTCTGCATCTCGGCCCATCGCGGTTGATTCTTGCGCAACAACGTCTCTTCTATCACGTTTCGTTCCCATACTGTACTTTTACCACGAAATTTGCACACATTGGAATCGCCTCCCGCCGTACCATTCTTTCCAGCTACATACGACTGCAAAGCCCGGCGTCCTGCAGACCTCCGAACTGCAACAATGACGCCGGGCCTCGCATATCGGAATTCGTTTCGCGGGCATCCAACCATCGTGACGGCTCAATAGGGGGAAACACATGATCATCGGCGTTCCCAGGGAGATCAAGGACAGCGAGGCGCGCGTCGGCATCACCCCGGCTGGCGTCAAGGCTCTCACCGAGGCTGGCCACAAGGTCTTGGTAGAAGCTCAGGCCGGCGCCATGTCCGGCTTCCCCGACGAGGACTACCAGAATGCCGGCGCCGAGATGGTTGGAGAAGCAGGCCATGTCTGGGGCAACGCGGAGATGGTGGTCAAGGTCAAGGAACCCATCGAGCGTGAATACGTCTTCTTCCGCGAAGGGCTGGTTCTCTTCACTTATCTGCACCTGGCCCCATTGCCTGTTCTCACTGACAAGCTCCTCGAGTCGAAGATCGTCGGTATCGCCTACGAGACGGTTCGCGACCGCCATGGCACTTTGCCCCTGCTCACCCCAATGAGCGAAGTAGCCGGCCGGATGAGCGTGCAGGTGGGCGCGGCGTACCTCGAGAAAGAGCATGGCGGCCGCGGCATCCTGCTGGGCGGAGTTCCCGGCGTCCCCCCTGCGCATGTCTGCATCGTCGGCGGCGGCGTCGTCGGCACAAATGCAGCCAAAATCGCCCTCGGCTTCGGCGCCAAGGTCACATTGGTGGATGTAAACCTGAACCGCCTCCGCGAGCTCGACGATATCTTTGGTGGCCGCCTCTACACATTAGCCTCGAACAGCTACAACCTGGCCCTTGCCACCCAGGAAGCAGACCTCGTCATCGGCGGGGTGCTCATCCCCGGCGCAACCGCGCCCAAGCTCGTAACCTGCTCCATGGTCTCCCGGATGAAGAAGGGCGCAGTCATCGTAGACGTGGCCATCGATCAGGGCGGCTGTGTCGAGACCGCGCGGCCCACCACTCATTCCCATCCCAGCTATGTGGTCGATGGCGTAGTCCACTACTGCGTCACCAACATGCCCGGCGCAGTTCCGCACACCTCAACCCTCGCGCTCACCAATTCCACCTTCCCCTACGTACTCCGCATCGCCAACCTGGGCGCGCGCGAAGCCCTCAAACAGGACCCAGGACTCGCAGAAGGACTGAACACCTGGATGGGAATTTTAACCTACCGCGGAGTCGCAGAGAGCCAGAAACGGCCCTGGACCGCTGCCGCTGAAGTACTTGGATAAGTTGAAAAACTGAGTGGCCAGTGAACCAAAGGCCGCAGCCAGCTTCTTTCTCTGGCTGCGGCCTTTGTGTCTTCTTGACGTATCGCTCTTCTGCTGAATTCTGCACCATGCCTGCTGGCGTAGAATGATCCTTCACCACGGAGCCACCCATGGAACGCCGCCACTTTCTCGCCGCATCAATCGCCACTTCCGCCGCCGCAATCTCCGGCAACGCCGCCGCCCAACCTCCTGCGCCCGCGCGTGAGTTCTACCAGTTGCGCCGCTACAACCTGAAGAGCGGACCCCAGTTGAAGCTCACGGAAGACTATCTAGGCGACGCGCTCATTCCGGCGCTCTCCCACCTCGGCATGGGCCCCATCGGCGCCTTCAGGCTCGACATCGGCCAGGACACCCCCGCCTACTACGCCCTCATTCCCGGCCCCTCCGTCGCCGCCCTCGCTGAAATCGACCTCCATCTCGCCGAGGACGAAGACTTTCTCAAAATCGCCTCGCCTTTCTGGAACTCGACCGCCGCGGCCCCCGCGTTTGAGCGCGTCGAGAGTTCGCTGCTGGCGGCCTTTCCAGGCTGGCCCAAACTCACCCCGCCCGCCTCCTCGGCCACCAAGGGCAAGCGCATCTTCCAACTGCGCACCTACGAGAGCCCCAGCAACGGCGAACATGTGCGCAAGGTGGAAATGTTCCACTCCGGCGAATTCGATATCTTCCTCAAGGCCGGATTCCATCCCGTGTTCTTCGGCGATACGGTGCTCGGCTCGCACTTGCCGAACCTCACCTACATGCTGAGCTTTGAAAACACCGCCGAGCTGGAAGCCAAGTGGGATGTCTTCCGCGCCGATCCAGCATGGAAGAAGCTCTCGTCCAGTCCGCGGTTCGCCTTCGACCAGATAGTGACCAACATCTCGAATTTGGTATTGAGCCCGCTGGCCTGCTCACAGATTTAGCCGCGTTCCACGGCAGGCGAAAACACACTTGATCCTGACGCCGAAAGCGGTGGGCGAAATGTTTTTCTTGACATTATCTATCTCATAGGCATATAACTATTAGTTATATGGCCAGGCGTTCAAGTTCGAGCAAAGAAGTGCTTCTGGGCCTTTTGGCCATCCAACCCATGTCCGGCTACGACCTCGGACAGAACATCCGGACATCGGTCGGCCATTTCTGGAATGAAAGCTATGGGCAGATCTATCCGAACCTGAAAGCGCTGGCGGCCAAAGGATTTGTCAGCTCCAGCACGGAGAGACAAAAAGGCAAGCCCGACCGGCACATTTACTCCATCACCGCAAAGGGGCGGCAGCGGCTGGCGGAGTGGCTGGCAGTCGAGCCGCAGCCTGAAGTTGCACGCAACGAACTGCTGCTGAAGCTCTTCTTTGGTGCGCAAACTTCTGTCCCGATCTTGATCGGCTTTGTCGAGCGCATGGCCAAGCGGGAAGCTATGGTGCTCCATCAATTCAAAGCAATCCACGACGAGATTTCGAACAGCCGCCAGTATCCAGGCACGCCTTACTGGAAGATGGCGGCGCGATTCGGACAAATAGAACTGGAAGCCCACCAGCGCTGGGCGGAAGAGACTTTAGCGGAGTTGCGCAAGATTGCCACCAAGCCGCGGAGTTACTCGGAAGCACGAGGGGAGAAAAAACATGCAAGCAAATGAAATTCCAGCAGCAACAAACGCAGAACCGGGCGAATCGCCCCGTCAGTTTGCGCCCCAGCTTGCGTCATGGACGCACCTTGCCGGCTTCTTCCTGATCGGGGCCGGTGTGGTGGCCATGGGCTTCCTTGCTCAACATGCACCCACGAGCGGCGGTGGCGCGACAACCGGCCAGCTCGGCAGCCATAGCCAGGCAATTCCCGTCTACCTGGTCGCCATTTTCATGGACTGGGCGCTCCTCTATTACTGCTGGGGCGGAGTTCATCACCGGGGCGGCACGCTGGCAATGCTCTCGGGCGGGCGCTGGACCACTTGGAAGAGCGTTGCCGTGGACATCGGAATTGTCGTCCCGTTCTGGGCGCTGTGGGAAGGCACAGCCTATGGCGTTTCCCGCTTGCTGGGGCCGAGCAGCGCCAAAACCGTTGACAGCCTCTTGCCGAAGAGCCTTCTTGAAGTCCTGGTCTGGATTGCCACGTCGATCACGGCAGGCTTTTGCGAGGAACTCGTCTTTCGCGGCTATCTGCAACGTCAAATCCGCGCGCTGAGCGGCAGCGCCCTGGCCGCTGTACTGGGACAGGGGCTCGTTTTTGGCTTGTTTCACAGCTATCAGGGCTGGAAGAACGTGGTCGTGATCAGCGTCCTTGGCGTCCTCTATGGGATGTTGGCCCACTGGCGCGGCAACCTGCGCGTGAACATCGTCTCCCATGCGGCGACCGATATTTGGGAGGGTTGGTTGAAGTTCGTGGTCTGGAGGTAGCGAGTGGTTCTTAACATTTGCTTTTCCTGTCCACCGTTTCCCTTTCCCGGCAGTGGTGCAATTTGAAGGGCACGGGCTTCAGCCCATGCCTCAAATCGAGCAATAACACTGTGGCCTTTACCGGCTGCGGAAAAACTCAACTCTGTCGTAAGAACCTCAAGGCTTTGTATCAGGGCACGACTTCAGTCGTGCCGCAAATGTTGCAAATGAACGTGGGCTTTAGATGGGATGAGACGGCTGGTCTCGCGGAAAGCCAGCCAAGGGCTTCGCCCTTGAAACCCCTTTGTTTACGGGGCCAGTCTTAATATGTCAAGAGCCTCTCGGGATTGTTGAAATGTTTTTGTTTACGATTTGAGCGGTAAGAATCTATCAGAATACTTAAGTGACCAGTATTAGGGTTAACGCGCTGCATTTACACTAGTAAATGGAGATACTTGTGTTTTTAGATAAATTTCTAACTAGCATTTTTGGCACCTCGAACGAGCGTGCCATCAAGCGTCTTATGCCCTTTGTGGCGGAGATCAACGCTTTCGAGCCGGAGATCAAGCAGCTCACGGATGAGCAGCTGCGCGAGAAGACAATTGAGTTCAGGGCACGGATCGCAAAGAAGCTTGAAGGAATTACGGACGAGGAGGCAATCAAGGCAGCCGAGGCGGAGGCTCTTGAAGAGCTGCTTCCCGAGGCGTTTGCCGTGGTGCGCGAGGCTGGCTGGCGCGCCGTGCAGATGCGCCACTTCGACGTGCAGTTGATCGGCGCCATGGTGTTGCACCAGGGCAAAATCGCCGAGATGCGGACCGGCGAAGGAAAAACGCTGGTGGCCACGCTCGCCTGCTATCTGAACGCCCTGGTGGGGCACGGCGTGCATGTGGTCACGGTGAACGATTACCTGGCCAAGCGCGACGCCGAGTGGATGGGCAAGATCTACGAGTTCTTGGGGCTCACGGTTGGCGTCATCGTGCATGACCTGGACGATAACGAGCGCCGCGCCGCTTACGCATCCGACATCACCTATGGAACCAATAACGAATTCGGATTCGACTACCTGCGCGACAACATGAAGTTCGAGATCAAGGATTGCGTACAGCGCGGGCACTACTACGCAATCGTCGACGAAGTGGACTCAATCCTGATCGACGAGGCCAGGACACCGCTGATCATTTCCGGCCCGACGGACCAGACCACCGACAAGTACGCGCGCGCTCGCAAGATCATTCCGCAACTGGCGCTGGGCGAGGAGGTCGAATACCACGACCACAAGCGCCAGGCGGAACTGGGCATTCGGCTGGCCGAGGGCGAAAAATTCTTCAGTGGCGATTACATCGTTGACGAGAAGCAGCGGACAATTGGCGTGACAGACGATGGCTGGGTGACGATTGAAAAGCTGCTGGGCATCGACAACATTGCCGACGCGGAAAACTGGGAACTCAAGCACTACGTTGAAACGGCGATCAAGGCCCATGCACTCTACAAGCGCGATGTGGAATACGTGGTCAAGGACGGCGAAGTCATCATTGTGGATACCTTCACGGGCCGCCTGATGCCAGGGCGCCGCTGGTCCGATGGGCTGCACCAGTCGATTGAAGCCAAGGAAGGCGTCAACATTCGCAAGGAAGACCAGACGCTGGCCACGATTACCTTTCAGAATTACTTCCGCCTCTACAAGAAACTGAGTGGCATGACAGGAACGGCGGAAACGGAAGCGGCCGAATTCGAAAAAATCTACAAACTTGAAATCGTCGTCATTCCCACCAACATGCTCATGCGCCGGCTTGAAAATCCGGACGTGGTATATCGTACCGAGAAGGAAAAATACAAGGCGGTCGCAGACGATATCGCCATCCTGCACGAAAAGCAGCAGCCGGTGCTGGTGGGCACAACGTCGATTGAGAAATCGGAGCGCCTATCGGGGATTTTGCAGCGCAAGGGCGTGCGGCACGTGGTGCTGAATGCGAAGTTCCACGAGCGCGAAGCGGAGATTGTGGCGCAGGCCGGGCGGCTCGGCATGGTGACCATTGCCACCAACATGGCCGGCCGCGGTACGGACATTCTGCTGGGGGGCAATCCCGACTTCATGACCCGCCAGGAGTTGGTGAAGAAGAACAAGGCACGCGCGATCAGCGTGGCCGAGGGAGCCATTAATCCGATGGCTCCGGCCGGGTTTCTGCGCTTCTACTACCAGGGGCAGGAGTTCGAAGTCAGCGATGCCGATTGGGCGGAAAGCAACAAAGGCCACGCGGAAGCAGCGCTCAAGGATCACGAACAGGTGATCGAAGTGGGCGGCCTCTTCATTCTGGGCACTGAGCGTCACGAGTCGCGGCGCATCGACAACCAGCTCCGCGGGCGCGCGGGCCGCCAGGGCGATCCCGGCGAGTCGCGCTTCTACCTTTCGCTTGAAGACGACCTGATGCGCATCTTCGCCAAGCAGTGGGTGAGCACGCTGCTGGAGCGGCTGGGCATGGAAGAGGGCGTGCCCATCGAGTCGAAGATGATTTCCAAGCGCATCGAAGGCGCGCAGAAGGCCGTGGAAGCGCAGAACTTCGAATCGCGCAAACACCTGCTGGAATACGATGACGTGATGAACAAGCAGCGCGAGGCTGTTTACGGCCTGCGCCGCCAGTTGCTGGAGGGCGTGGATCAGCGCGAGCTGATCCTGGAGGACTACGTCGGCGGAATTCTGAGCGGATTTCTCGACGAGTTTGCCGGCGAGCGTGTCCGGCCCGATCAATGGAATATCAAGGGGCTCATGGAGAAACTTGTCGACCAGTTCGGGCTGAATCTGACCGGAACGGACCTGAAGCTGGAGGGACTGAGCCGGCACGAACTGGGCGACGAGATCTTCGAGAAACTGAAGCAGCAATACGAGTCCAAGGAAAAGATTCTGAGCGCGCCAACGATGCGCTACCACGAGCGCATGGTGATGCTGAGCGTGATTGACGGGCTGTGGAAGGACCATCTGCTCTCGATGGATCACCTGAAAGAGGGAATCGGATTGCGCGGCTATGCGCAACAGGACCCGCTGGTGGCCTACAAGAGGGAGTCCTACGACATGTTCGAGGCCATGATGACCAAGTTCCAGGAAGATACGGTCCGGTTCCTTTTCCGGATGCAGATTCTTGGACCCGATGGAGAGCCGGTGGATGTGGCGCCGCGGCCGAATCGCGTGGTGCCCAAAGCTCCGCCAGTGGCCTCTGCCGCCAGGCCTGTTACATTGGAAGCCGAGCCGCGCGAGATCGGGATTCATACCCGCCAGCCATCTACGACGATTGACGCGTTGGAGAAGGAATTTCACCGCAAGAAGCAGCGCGAACTTGAGGCGGCCAGCCAATCCGGAGGCGGCGATGCAAGCCAGCCTGTGCAGCGGCGCACCGGTGAAAAGGTAGGCCGCAACGACCCTTGTCCCTGCGGCAGCGGAAAGAAGTACAAAAAATGTCACGGAGCGGAAAAGTAGCTGGCAAGGGATTGCAGGCAGCGGACTGCGATGAACCGCAGCCTGCAATTCCGCGGTTCAGATCCGTCCTCCCGCTGCAGATTGGCCGGGGCTTTATTTCTTGAAGAAGCTGAAGCTCTTCTTCTTTTTCTCTTCGCTGAGGCCACAGGCTGCTCTGGCCATCTGCCGAATTGCAATCGAGATAGGCGAGTTATCAAGCGCGATTGGCGTGCCCGTGTTCTCGGTCCTGCGGGCGGTCGCATAATCGTCCGGAATCTTCCAATTGGCGGGCCGGGTGAGAGCCTTGGCAATCTGGGTGTCGTCGAAGAGAAGAGCTTTGGGCGTGTAGCGGTTGAGCACAATCTGGAGACTTCGAAGTCGAAGCGAGAAGAAGCGGTTGATCAAGCGGTTGGAGTTGCGCAGCTCCGATATGCCGACCTGGGTGACTAGATAGACGGTAGAACTTTCGTCAAAGAGCGTCGATTCCATGAGGTCAATTCTCGTCCCGGCATCGACGACGACGTAACTGAAGCTCTGGCGCGCGACTTCCAGGAGTCTGTCGATTCCCTCCAGAGTTGGCTGGCTGGAGGGGAAATCCCCGGGGGCTGCCAAGACCGATAATCCAGAGACATGCTTTTCCACCAGCGAAGAAAGGAAACGCGCATCGAGGCGACTGGGGTCCTGAAGCGCATTGGCAGTGGAGTAATTTGCCGAGGCCATGCCGAGGTTGATTCCCGCGTCTCCAAGGGGTTGTCCGAAGTCGATCAACAGAGTAGGCTGCTTCGACTCTTGGGCCACAAGCATGGCAAAATTGGCTGCGATCGACGTCACGCCGCAGCCACCTTTCGCGCCGAGAAAGACGAAGGCTTGACTGGCAAGCTTGGCTGTCGGGGCCGGGGCCGTCAGCGGATGGGCCGCAGCGCGTGCAATTGCGCTTGCTACTTCGGCGGCAATCACGGGTAGCGTAAAGTACTCGCGGGCGCCCGCGCGCATGAATCGGACCGCCTGCTTCACATCGGACTCCGCCGAATAAACCATGACACATGCGGCGCTGGTGGTGCAGATGCGCTCGACGAGATCGAAGACGTAGTCTGGATCGCTGTCCACGTCGAGGATTACGATATCGTATTGTTCGCCAACAGTTCGCGGCAGTTCGTCCAGATCGGGTGGAAACGCAGAAAATTCCTGGGTCCTGGCGCCTGGGCACTCGGAAAGAACGCTCAACAGAGCCTTGCGGCGATCGTCGTCGGGGCCAATGAGGGCGATGGACAAGCTACTCTTGATAGGAGTGTCGGGAACCTGGCGCAGGTCCTGATCGCTATCCTTGCTGTTCCCAGTTTCCGTCATCTCTACCAATCCTACCCTAGGTCAGTCAGCTTGTTACTCCCCCTTTCGTGGATGCCTGGGCAGAAACTGCACCGACGCCAGGCAAGGGGCCACGCCGATTGGGAAATGACGGCTCCGACCCCATAACGGGAGGATCGGGGCTTCTTCAACAACTCGTAATCAACCCGGTCCGGGAGGGTGGGCCCAAACCAACCCGGATTTTGCTGGCGCATTGGTCTCAGGGCCTCGGATTGAGACCAGGCCTATTCCTTCGTTCGCGGCTGGCCGAGCAGTTTAGAGCGGTTCCACAATCAAAATGAGCCATTTCCGGCATTGTGCGAGGGGCATTTTCTCGAGGGATATGCCGCTCGAGCCCAGTTGCTTCCAGGTGCATCGGTTGTGGAACCGCTGTAGTCCGGCCTGCCGCGCAGTGCCGGAAGTACCCGCTATTGAGCGGGCGCGAAGTTGACCTCCACGGTCACGCTTGAGGAGCCGGATCCGGGAACGAACTTCCATTGCCGCACCGCATCCTCGGCTGCCACAGAAAGCATGTGGTTTCCGCGGACCGTCTTGATATCGGTCACCTTTCCCTGGGCATCCACTGTGGCTTCGAGCTTAACGGCGCCGCCGATCTTCATGCGCTTGACAATTTCCGGGTAGGCCGGCGATACACGCGACTTGACGGCCCGTTCGTCCACTGCCCTGATAGGCATGGCAATGGCCAGAATGAGAACCAGCGCGGCTCCCTGGAAAGTTCCTATTCCCACGCGCCTCAAACCCTGGCGACGATCTCGCGCGCGAAGATGATTCATAGGTCTCGGACCCTCCTGAATATTTGAAAAACACAAGGAGGTTATCGACGGCTGGAATCTCTTCATGAGTGAATTTTGAGTTCTTGATTACGAAAGGAATGGGCGATTGCGGCTGGAGTGGCGATGGACGGCTGCTCGGGAGGGTTCTACTGCCTTGAAGAACTAGCGGAGATTGCTTGAAAAGTGAGATCGGTTGCGGAGGAGCCGTGCTGCTGACGCCACTGGTCGAACAGGCGCCCATAGCTGAGCGTAATGTAATCCGCGGGGCGGACGCCGAGGCGCGCGGCAGCGCGGTCAATCCATTCGGCAGACCCTTCGAGCTCGGCATAATCGCCTATGGGTGTTTCGTCGACTACGCAATGGCCCTCGCCATCCTGCCACTCGGCGCGCCATTTTTCGTAGTGGAAGGCGGCGACCAGGCCGAGCGAGAGAAAGACTTCGGCGAGGACTTTGCCGTCGGCGACTTCGGTTTCGGTTTCGACGCGATGCTTGTGGCGATCTTCGCCGGGTCCGGCATCGGGCAGGCGTTTGTGGGTCACGGTCCAGCGGCCGGCATAGCTGCGGATGCGGAGGATTTCAGTGCGAGCGCGCATTCGGCGATCCGGGGTGTCGTAGAGAACGTTGCTCTCGAAGCTTCGTGGTGTGAGCAGCGTGAATCCCGCGGCTTGGAGCCGACGGGTTAGGCCGGGCAGGTCCGGCACGCGAAACTTGATCTCGGTCTCGATGGCCATCGTAAAGAGCGAGTATACGGCAGCAGGTCAATTGCGGGCCAAACGCACATAGGCCAAACAAACAAGGGCCAAAAAGCCGCGCAAGCGGGAAATCGCAGAAAGTGCTGGAGGGGCGCGCTGATCCTGCCCGCGGCAAGCGACAATAAGTATGTGAAGACACTGCGACTGACTGTGAGCCCCGGGCATCTCGATAGTCCCGAAGCAGAGGAGGCGCTCGACCGCGCCGCGGAAATTCTTCGCAACGGGGGCTTGGTGGCGCTGCCCACCGAGACGGTTTATGGGCTGGGAGCGAATGCCCTGGATGCGGCCGCCGTGGCGCGGATTTTTACCGCCAAGCAGAGGCCGGCATGGGATCCGATTATCGTCCATATTGCCGACCAAGCCATGCTCGAAAATCTGGTCGTCGAGGGTCCCGAGCCGGCGCGGAGCCAAACGATACGGAATTTGATGAAAGCATTCTGGCCGGGGCCGCTCACTCTGCTGCTGCCCCGCTCGGCCGCAGTTCCGGATGTGGTAACGGCGGGGCGGCCGCTGGTAGGCATTCGCATGCCGGCCCATCCGGTGGCGCTGGAACTGATTCGGCGTGCCGGGGTTCCTGTGGCCGCGCCCAGTGCCAATCTCTTCGGGCACATCAGCCCGACCACGGCAGCTCATGTGCTCTGCGACCTCGACGGCCGCATCGATGCCGTACTGGATGGGGGTTCGACCGCGCACGGGGTCGAGTCCACTGTACTGGATCCCTGCCAGAGCCCAATGGTGATTTATCGACCGGGCGCGGTGACGGCGGAACAGATTCGCGAGGCCGGCGGCGCGGTCGAGGTCTTCCGAACTCCGCGCGAGATATCCGAGAAACCGAAGGAGGCGCTGCCTTCCCCGGGATTAGGTCTGCGCCACTATGCGCCCAAAGCGCGCCTGGTCCTGGTGGAAGCGCCCATCGAGCGGCTTGGTCAGGTTCTGGAACAGAAAGCGCATGGCCTGCCCGGTGGGCGGCTGGGGATCATGCTGCCTGCGGAGGTCAGTTTATCGGTGGAGCGCGCAACGCTGTATTCGTGGGGCCGATGGTCGGCGCCGGAGGAGTTGGCGCGCAACCTTTATGCCGGCTTGCGCGACTTGGACGCGCGACAGTGCACAACGATCCTCTGCCCGTTGCCGCCACCGGACGGAATCGGCGTGGCCATTCGGGATCGGCTGCGGAAGGCGGCAGTGAAAAAAACAGTGGTCAGTGGTTAGTGATTAGAAAAGCACCCTTAGCACTACAGTTGTAGATAGACGGCGGGTGGGCATGGCTGTATGAATATTGATCTAAATAGTACATATTGAGGCCGAGCAACTTTCCCTGGGGACCGGTGACGGTTGTGATTCCCACGCCGCTTCGGTTTGGGACAATACTCAATCCCGCGGGGAGACTGAGTGCGGCGGTACCGTCGGGCAGGGCAATTTGGCGTATGGGAGAAGGGAGGCCGCGCTGAAAGGCGTGGGCCAGACCTCGAACCTGCGCTCGGCCGGGTTCCGGACGGATTGTCGCCAGTGCAACCGAACCGCACGAATTACCTCTGCCGCCGGCGGCGGAGCTATACTTTAGAACAATCTTCATTCCTTAGCGCAACTTTCGGGCCCGTTTTCGTTTCAATGTATTCGGGGCGTCTATGAGCTTGCAGGTTTCAGCTCGTTGCGATATGTTCCGCGCGATCTCTGAATTGCGGACGTTCCCACTGTCCAAGAGACATCCTGTCGATTGGCGTCCATCTGCCCACAAATACCCGCGTCCTGAGCGCTCCTTAGGACCAGATCAGGAGCGCATTGCCTGCCGGCGGCATTACCGGCCCGCGCGTCTCAAACCCAGTAATGCCATGAAGGAGAACGACCATGCCCATTTCCCGGCGCGATCTATTGACCGAGGCGCCGATCCTTGGTCTACTTGGCGCAATCGCACCTGAACTCAACGCGGCACAGACGGAGATTGCCAAGGATACCAATGAGGATGTCCCGCACGACTCCTATGCATTCTGGAACGGCTTCTTCGATTCGGTGAATCCAGATGTTCAAGGCTCAGGCCAAAAGGCCGCAACGCGCGGCCCGGCGGATCAGCTGCCCGATCCGGGCGTTCAGACGCAATATCTGCACTACAAGAGTGACGAGAAGAAACTGCGCTATGCCACGGAGATCGGCGAGGGAGAGTTGCTTGATCATGACGCCGACGTGGCCGTTGGCATCTCGCTTTCGCAGTACCGGCCTGCAATCGGCAGCACTGCGACCAACGAGCACGCTGCGCAACTCCGCCTCGACACCACGCAGATCTATCCCTTCAGAAATCTGCTCGCACCGCTGGCATGGTCGTCGATCGCCTCCGTGGTATCGCAAAAAGGCGAGTACGTTTCGCTGGATCGCCTGGGTCTAAAGACAGATCAAGCGGCGCAGGGGACGAGCAAGATCCTGCTCACCAAGGGCACAGGCAAGATAGCGGTCAACATCTCCAGGGCTCCACAAACTTCAATGTTCGTGAAGGCGCTCAATATCATCATGCAGGGGCTGAAAACCGCGGCGCCATTGGTTTCACTGCCTGCCATCAGCGTGCCGGCTCTTAGCGCGTTTACGCAGACAATGAGTTATTGGGAAGATCGAACACGATTTATCATGGCAGGCAATCTCACAGCAGCCGTAGCTACCCGCCAGGCGCTGAAAGATCCTAACCGTGGAAGTCCATACATCGGCCTGATCTCCGGTGACTACCTTATGTTCGCGCAGCAACATGCTGACTCGCTGACCAAGGAGATGGGGAATCTTGACCTGGTGCAGGGTTACCTGGTGCGCAAAGATGCCGATCAGAATTTGCCCCTTCAGGCTCGCGCGATGAGCGCCATTCCCGATGTCTCGTACTTTTCAATACGTGTCAGTGTGAAAGCACTTGACTCGTCGTCTTCGAGCTAATCGCCAAGCAACTCGCATGGCAGCGCCTGCGATCTTTTGAAGGAGAACGACCATGTCCATTTCCCGACGCGCATTTGTAACCGATGCCTCAGCCCTCAGTCTGCTTGTAGCGCTTCTACCCGAACTTGCAGCCGCGCAAAGCGTAGCCTCGCAGGCCGCTCCAGAGGATACGCCGCACGACTCCTACGATTTCTGGAATGGTTTTTTCGACTCGGTGAATCCACTCAGCCACAACTATGGGCAAAAGGCCGCCTCGCGAGGACCGAAAGATCAGCTCCCCGATCCGGAAGCGGAGACTCAATATCTGCACTATCGGAGCGACACAAAAAAGCTGCGCTATGCCACCGATATTGGAAAAGAGGAATTGCTGGTTCACGAGGGCGATGTGGCCGTAAGTATCGCTCTCACGCAATACCGGCCCGGAAACGGCGACGGCGCAGCCAACGCGCGCGCAGCTCAGCTTCGCGTCGACACGACCCAGATACATCCATACATGAACATCATCGCTCCGCTGGCATGGACGGCCATTGCATCGCTGACGCCAGACAAGGCCGGCAAGGTTTCGCTCGAACAGTTGGGATTCAGAAACCCTCAGGCAACACAGGGCACCAGCAAGATCCTGCTAACGCAGGGCACGGGAAAACTGGCTGTTAACGTTTCAAAGGCTGCAAGCACTTCAGTGTTTGTGAAAGCTCTCAACATAATGATGCAGGGGGCAAAGGTGATTGCCCCCATGGTTACCTTGCCTGCAATCAGCGTACCGGCTCTCAGTGCTTTTACTGAAGCTCTCAGTTATTGGGAAGATCGCACGCGGTTCATTATGGCTGGCAACCTGACTACCGCCGTGGCTACCCAGTCGGCGTTTAGCGATCCCGATCGGGAAGATCGCTATATGGGATTGCTCTCCGGCGATTACTTGATGGTGCCACAGGAACATACCGAGGAGTTAGCAAAGGAGCTGCCCAATCTGGACCTGGTGCAGGGCTACCTTGTGCATAAGGATGCGGATCCAAATCTGCCACTGCAGGCGCGCGCGGCGAGCGCTGTCCCTGGAATCACGTACGCTTCAATGCGAGTAAGTGTGCAGCCGCTCGACGCCTCATCTACGGATAAACACTCTGCCGGCGGAAGTGGCACTGAATCTTCTGAAACCAGCAGCGGCAAATCAAAGGGCGGCGGCAAAACAAAGAGCAGCGGCAAATCACAGAGCAGCGGCAAAGCGCAAAAAAGCGACAAGAAAGAACAATGACCGATGCTTCTCCGGATATTCGGCAGGGAGCGCGGGAGAGATCGTCATGGCGCCAATTTTGAACGACGAAAAGGCAACTTGGCACTGATAGGGGTTAATGATGAAGGGCTGGAAGCAAGTCGTAATTCTTGGATTAAGTTTATCCACTCTCCTTTTGATGCCTGGCAGTGCATTCTCGTCCCAGAGAATGATTGACTTTTCTTCTCTCGATCCCAACCAACCTTACAGACTGTCGGGCACACTCTACCTGCCGGAGAATGCCGCAAGTCCGGTTCCCGCCATCGTTCTGGTTCATGGCACCATGGGCATCGATCAGCGCGGCGAACTGTATCGACAACCGCTCCTCGATGCCGGCATCGCGATCTTCGAAGTCGACTTCAAGACCGGGATCTTCAACGGTCCCATGGACCGGCCAAAGCCTGACACCTTTTTGCCGATGGCCTTTGCGGCGCTCAAGGAACTGCGAAAACTTCCCTCTGTCGATCCGAACCGGATCGGAATCATGGGTTTTTCTCTGGGTGGCAACATCGCCTTGAGAACAGCCATGGAAACCAACGTCAAAAGATGGATGGGAAACGACGAGGGATTCGTCGCATTCGTCATGTTCTATCCGGTGTGCAACCACTTCACAAAAGAGTTTGAACAGAGCGGCAGCAAGCTCACCGGCGATCCAATGATCGTCTTTTATGGAACCGAGGACGCGTTCGGCGAGGACAGGGCTGTTCCCGAACTCAAAAGCGTGCTGGCGAAAGAGTACAATTTCCAACTGGACACGGTTGAATATGCGGGGGCAACACATGGATTCAACCTCGATGCGCCCGAAATGACCGCATTCGACCCGGCTGCCAAGGGAATGAGGGTCCACATTAAATGGGATCCTGAAGCAGCAAACGATTCAGTAACCAAAGTGGTGGCTTTCCTGCGCCAAAATCTGGCTGCCAAATGATGAGTGCCGGTTGATGGCAGCCGTACGGAAAAATTGAGACTGACCGATCCAGCGCCAACCCCGGAAAGCGGAGGGTGAAAGATGAATCCGGCGCACAGATTCCGATTGATGGCATGCCTCGGCATGGTGCTGATCGCGGCAGTAGAAGCCCGCACGCAAAGTTCCCCGGTACAAAATCAGATCAAGCTGCATGAACAGATGCTGGCCCAAAAGCGCGCGGCGCAACAGTTGCATGAGGAAGGCCTGGAGCTGATCACGCTCGGCTATCTGTACCGGCAAGCGGGCCAGATGCAAACGGCGCTGGAGGACCTCAACGAAGCTCTTCGAATTGAGCAGAGCGTCGACATCCAACCCGGCGTGGCCATGACGCAGAACACAATCGGGCGTGTGTATAGCGACCTGGGGCAGCAGCAAAAGGCGCTGTCGCGGTTCAACGAGGCGGTGGCGATCTGGCGCAAGTTGAGAATTCTGCAGGCTGAAGCCAACACGCTGAGCAACATCGGCAGGGCCTATAACGACCTGGGCCAACGGGAAGTGGCTCTGAAGGAGCTGAACGAAGCGCTCGCTATCTGGCACGAACTCGACACCGGGCAAGTCGGGCCCAGGCTCAGCAACAGGGAAAAGCTGCACGACCTGGGGCAGTTGAGAAATCTAAAGGCACTGATTGATTCGCTGCCGTTGGACCTGAGGGAAGCGGGCGGCCGCGCCGGCGAGGCGAACACGCTCGACAATCTTGGAGAGACATACTCCGCCGTGGGAAGGGGGCAGGAGGCCTTTAAATACTTCAAACAGGCAATCGCCATCTGGCGCGAAGTGGGAGAGCTGGGCGGCGAGGCTCTTACCTTGAACAGCATGGGCAGGGCGTACGCGGATCTGGGACAAAAGCAGAAATCCCTTGACGCTTATAACCAGGCGCTTTCAATTGCCCGCAAAATCGGCAACCGGCAGATCGAAGCGCTGACCCTCAACAATACTGGCCGGCTTTATCGTGATCTGGGGCAACACCAGACGGCTCTCGACTACTTCAACCAGGCTCTGCCCATTTGGCGCGAAATTGGAAATCGCATCGGGGAAGGATTGGCTCTCAACGATATTGGCAGGGCTTATGCCGACATGGGTCAGCCGCAAAAGGCACTGGATTACAGCGAACAAGCACTACCGATCTGGCGCGAGACTGGGACCCGGCGCGGCGAAGCAATGACTCTCAACAATATGGGACGAGATTTCTCCAACCTCGGAGAGACAGAAAAAGCCCTGGAATACGACAGCGCGGCACTGCCCATCTGGCATGAAGTCGAGGATCGTCGCGGCGAGGCGCTAGCGATGATGACCATCGGATGGGCGTACTCGGCGCGGAACCTGCCGGAAAAAGCACTGGCGAGCGAATTGGCGGCATTGTCGATGGCCAAAGCCGCGAGCGATCCCGAAATTCAAGGCGGAATTGAAACTACGCTAATGATCGGCTTCCGCGATCAGCATCGCACCGAGGACGCGATTTTCTTTGGCATGGATGCGGTGAGCGCATACCAGCAAATCCGCAAGAACATCGCGGAGATGGATAAGAGTCTGCAGGCTGGGTTCGCGCAATCGAAGTCGATGACCTATCGCGTACTCGCGGAGCTTCTGATCGAGGCTGGCCGGCTTGGCGAAGCAGAAGAAATCCTCGACCTGCTTAAGGAGCAGGAGTTGATGGACATTGTGCGCACAGCCACTGCTGATACCGCCGCCAAACTCGAACCATTGAAGCTTTCAGTTGCACAGCAAAAGGCGCAGAACGACATGGCGGATCTGGAAAAGGCAGCCACGGTTTATGAGCAGGCCAGTGTGGAGGCGGCCGGCCTGCAGGCCAAGAGTTCTCGCACACCAGAGGAGGAGACCCAGCTCAAACAATTGAGCGCAAACATGGAACAGGAAAGCGCGGCGATCCTGTCCTCATTTACCGGCACCATCGATTCGGACTTGGCACAGAGAGCGGACGCTCAGGCAGTTAGGGCTTCGGACGCCGATCGGTCGGCGCCGAGTTATCTGCAGGGCACGCTCGAAAAACTGGGCCCCCACGTATTGGGTATCCGGCTACTGCTGGGCAAAGATCACACCTATGAGATTGTGGTCACGGCAAGCGCGAGAAAGAAGTTCGAGTTGCAGGCCACTCCCGCCGAACTGCGAAGTAAGGCGCTTGAGGTACTCAAGGTTTTGCGTGCACGCAATTCCGATCCCAGGCCAAAGTTGGCGGAACTGTATGCCATGGTTGTGGCGCCAATCGAAGATGAGTTGAAGACACTTGAAGAGCGGCCATCCGCACAGGGTGCTGTGCCCACGCTGCTCTGGTCACTGGACGACGCGTTGCGCTACTTGCCGATAGGCGCGCTCTACGATGGCCACCACTACATGATCGAGCGCTTCAATAACGTTCTCTTTACGCCCGAGAGTTACGGTCACATGACGGATTCACCGCTCACGAACGGGATTAAACCCAGCGTTCTGGCAATGGGCCTGTCAAAGAGCTATGGTGGCCTGCCGCCGCTGCCTGGTGTAATGCCGGAGTTGGATTCAGTGGTTCACGACCCCGCGGTGCCTGAGTCGCACGGCCCCATGGAGGGAAAGCTGCTGCCTGATGAACAGTTCACGCTGGCTGCACTGAGAGCAGAGCTCGGCGAAGGCAAGGGCTTCTCGGTAGTACATATCGCCAGCCATTTCGTTGTGGAAGCGGGCGACGGCGAAGAACCGTTCTTGATGCTCGGCGGAGAGAACGGCGGAGACGCGAATGGATTCGCATGGAATCTCTCGAATATGGAGAATTCCACGGTCGCGTTTCACGGCACAAGGCTTCTCACGCTCTCGGCGTGCAGTACGGCGAGAGACTACACATCCAGAAACGGTTTGGAGATGGATAGTCTAGGCATGGTTGCGCAGCAGAAGGATGCCGAAGCGGTGCTGGCCACGCTGTGGGACGTGAACGACGCCAGTACAAGCCGGTTAATGAGCGATTTCTATGGCCGTTGGATCAAGAACCCTGCCGCAGGAAAAGCAGAGGCCTTGCGCCAGGCACAGCTTGCATTCCTGCAGGGACCTGCCGTTTCTGCGGAGTCAGGAAGCGGGCGGGGATTTGAAGCCGTGCAAGAGTCATCGGCAGAGACGCATTATGCCGGTTATACTCATCCGTTCTATTGGGCTCCATTTGTCTTGATTGGCAACTATCAGTAGCTTCGCCAAGGCTAGGCGCCCGGTAAAAAACACGCCTCTGGGTCGGAGTTCAGGTTTCACCGGGACAGTGAAGGGGAGTCACCGATCAGGCGTCACAGTGATTGTCGTTATCGCAGCCGGGTTAGTCTCAATGACGGTACACACAGGGGAACAGCGGGGACAGATTGAGACGGGTGAGGATCTCCAGACCGAGCCGTTGAAGCAGAATGGCTTGATGGTCTGTGGAGTGGCTGACACAGCGCTTGCGGATGGAGATGCCCGCTCGCGTGGGCAGCACCACATCGACCAGCGAGATCTGCTCCAGCTCGGTGAAGATCTTGCGCGGTTCATCGCCCAGGCCAGCGCGATTGCACCACATGCCGAAGGTTTTCCAAAGCACGTAAAGTCTCATGGCCACCAGTGTATGACAGCCGCACCGGAAAACCATCCGCCGTTTAGATCGACAGCCGCAGCGTGCTTCCGAACAAGCGCCGCGTGAGATGGCTCTCCGCCAGCAATAGCCAGTAGTAACGGGTATTCTTTACCAGCCGCCCGCCGGTCTTCACCAACCGTTGCTGCAAGCTGGTCAACGACCACGTTCCTATTCCCTTCGGCAGCACCAGCCGACGCCACAAGTTGCCCAGGTTGTAGGCGAGAATGCTGAGCAACAACCGAACAGCTTTCTTAACTTATGATGTAGCTCCCGCGGCGACAGACAAGAGCGCTGATGCGCCTTTTGCCCGCGCCTCAGTAACGAAGATTTTTTGTTCAAGTTCATGTGTAGCTTCCCCGGCTGCGCGTTCATCCCAGTTTCACGACATCAACCGATGGATTGATACCCAGCATCAACACTTAGAATGATTGTGATCTCCTCCCTAATGCCGATGACATAAGCCCCAAGATCGTCGAAGATGATGCGCAATTACTCGTAGTCTGTTTGCAAGCACTTGAAGACTATCGCTTCAGTATTTGCAAACTCACAATCCGTACTCCCATGCTCATGACCGTCGGTTGTACCGGCGCATGTACGCAGGAGAGCACTGTACGCAAAATGTGGAGGCTTCATGAAGATTCGACTTCAATCTCACGCAGTATGCCTGTTGTCTATCGCTGGTATTGTTCTTTGGGCAGTTCACATCCAGGCACAAGCTACTACTGCATCGATTCACGGCACTGTCAACGAACCAACCGGCGCGATTCTCGCAAACGCTACAGTCACCGCCGTAAACACGAGTACGGGTATCTCATACGCTCAAAGAACCGACAACAAGGGTTACTACATCTTCCCCAATCTGCATATAGGCGGCCCGTACACGGTGACTGTGGATGAGGATGGATTTCAGAGGTTCGTTTCAACAGGTATTATGCTCAACCTGAGTTCTGCGCGCGAGGTGGACGCAACGCTGCAGATCGGCACGTCGTCCCAAACCATCCAGGTCAATTCAACCGCAGTCCAGGTAGAGACTGCCGATGTGCAACTCAAGAATGTGATCGGGGCCTCGGAACTCGAAGAGCTTCCGACTCTCGGCCGCGATGCCGCCCAACTGCAGAAAACCGCGCCTGGCGTGATGGAAGCCTCTGACCGCGAGGCGACTTTCTCTACCAATGGCAGTCAGACGCAGGAGAATTCTTTCCTGCTGGATGGTACGGACATCAACGATATCTATCTGAACCAGCCGGGTATTATAGTGAACCCCGATGCGCTGGCGGAAGTAAATATCATTTCCAGTACGCTTGATCCAGAGTTCAGCCGTAACTCTGGAGCAATAGTCGACGAGGCCTTAAAGAGTGGAACTAATCATTTCCACGGAAACGGTTTCGAATTCTATCGCGACACGTTCATGAACAATGGAGGCTACTTCTCAACCCAAAGGCCTCCCTTTCACCAGAACGTTTTTGGAGCTACGCTTGGCGGTCCGGTCCTGAAGGACCGTGCATTCTTTTTCATCGCCTATCAAGGCCTGAGAAGCCGCACCGCTCAAACAACGAATACGCCCGTATTCAGCGACGATCAAAGGAATGGAGATTTTTCCGCAGATGGCGGCTTGTCGAATAAGCCGATTCCATTTCCCGCAGGCCTCCAAGGATCCAATGGCTATTGCCCGGCGGGAACCTATTGGAGCACTTGCTTTCCGAACGCAAAGATTCCAACGTCAGAATTCAATTCGCTCGCGAGCGGCCTGCTCAATAAATATGTTCCAAAATCCAACTACACTAGCAACGGCATCAACTACTACAACTTCAATGCCCCAAACACCGACGGCGACGATCAGGGCATCATTCGCGTCGACGATCAGTTGACCTCGAAAGACGCTCTCTGGGCCTCGACCGTCTTCGATTCGAATCCAGCCATGAATACCTTGCCGCTGCCATCGACCGAAGCGACAGGTACGGGAGCCACTCTGCCCGGCTTTGCGGCCGACAACTCGGCACACACCAAGATTTTCAACGTATCTTGGACGCACGTCTTCAATATCAACACGCTGAACGAATTGCGGGCCGGCTATTTTCGCTTCAATTATGGAGAACTGGAGCCGGCGGCTTCCACACTCGCAGCACCTTCGTCGTTCGGATTCGATATCGTTCCGCAGGATACGGCTGCCGGCGCGCTTCCCTTCATTTATCCGAATGGATATTTCGCGCTGGGCTTCAGCACCAACGGCCCGCAACCCCGCAAGGACGAGAATTATAGCTACTTCGACAACTTCAGCAAGGTTGCAGGAAACCATAGTTTGAAATTCGGGGTTAACCTGGAGCGATTTGTCTTCAGCAATCCGTTCTATTCTGATAACAGCGGGGCATTCTATTTCAATTCTTCCGGCACCTATAGCTCCGGCGATTCGGCCGTGGACTTTCTGCTGGGCGTTCCGGCGACTTACAATCAGGGATCGGGCTTCTTTGTCGATGTCAGAGCATGGCAATACTACGCCTATGCGCAGGATCACTGGAAGCTATCCAACACCTTGTCATTGGCCTATGGCATCGGTTACGACACAGAGACGCCTTTCGAGAACTTGCAGTACCAGGGGGTTGGAGTAACCTGTTGGTTTGCAAGCGATGCGCAGTCCAAGGTATTTACCGGCGCCCCTCCGGGATTGATGTACCCTGGCGACCCGGGATGCAACAAAAACGGCAGCCCGACAACTCATTGGAATCACTTTTCTCCGCGCGTTGGGTTTGCGTGGTCTCCAGAACGTGGCTTGGGCGCGCTCTCCGGCGCATCGGGCCAGCATGCGTTTGTGATTCGCGGGGGATTCGGACTCTATTGGAACCGCATACAAGGAGAAGGTTCTCAGGTAAACTCAAACGATGCTCCATTTTCCCAAAACAGTTTAGGCGCAGCCGGAATGGGCGGCAATCCAAGCTTTGCCAATCCGTTTCAGGATATTGCCGGCACTCCAGGCGCTTCTTATGCATCGAATCCATTTCCGTACGCCGTTCCAAAACCGGGTCAGAACGTTGACTTTTCCTCGCTCTATCCTTTGGAAATGGACAATCTTACTTCCAATTTCGACGTTCCGTACACCTATAACTTCAACTTGAATGTGCAGCGCGCTTTGCCGAGTAACATTGTGCTAACAGTGGGCTATGTCGGTTCGCTCGGCAGGAAACTGATACGCGCCTCCGATGGCGACCCAATTACCCAGGCAGGGCACAACGCCTGCTTGAACGGAACAGGAACGGGCGCGCCGATCACTTTGGGCGGCAACACACTCTCCTGCATCGAGCTATCGGGCGAGCAATCGCTCTTTTTCGCCGGCGACAAGCTGCAGCCGGCGACTGTTCCAGGAACGCAGATCCCCGGGGTGTTTCCCAATGGAATGCCGTATTACCTGTCGGTCGGGGGGATGCACACAACTGGATCATCCAGCTACAACTCGTTGCAGGTCTCTTTGGCTAAGTCTCCCTCGCATGGTTTGTATTTCGGCTTGGCATATACCTACAGTCATGCCTTGGACAATGCTTCCAGCCTGGAGGATTCCGTAGCGAACAACTACGGCACCAATTATATTCCCGGCTTCGAGTATCTGAGTTATGGAAACTCAGTTTACGATGCGCGTCAGCGGCTTGCGGCGCGGTACAACTATGGAATTCCGTTGCCGCATGGCATGGGAGAAAATCCGCTGGGGCGCTACGCATTGGGCGGCTGGCATTTCTCCGGCATCACCGCGCTGCAGTCTGGATTCCCCGTGACCATCTACGATGCGGGAGTGTACAACTCGCTTTATTGCGACGAATTCAGCTTCGTGAATTGTCCCGACGTTCCCAATACATCCACCTTCCACATCAAAACGGAAAATCCAAGAAATGGCGGCCACTATTGGTTCGACACATCTACATTCTCTCAGGAGCCTCTAGGCACTTTCGGAAATGTGAGGCGTAACTTCTTCCACGGGCCGGGATTCAACTACTCCAACTTTGAGATCTACAAAAATATCCCGGTTGGCGGGCTGGAGAGTTCGCGTTATGTTCAGTTACGCCTGGAAGCGTACAACGCGTTCAATCACGCAAACTTTGCCAATCCAAATGGCAACTATAACTCTGGACCGCTTTTCGGCTCCATCAGCTCCGTTGATCAGCCTGTGAATACGGGCGCCGATCCACAGCCGGGGCGAGCCATTCAACTGGCTGGAAAATTCTATTTCTAGCGGTCCGGCCTAGCGCCGAAAGGATCTACCGATCTGGCATGAAACGAAAGACCTGGCACCCCACCGTCAACATAAATGATACGGCGACTATGGGGTGCCTTTATTTCATTCAATGCGGCAGCTAGACACCCCTCAGGATACAGTGGAATTGGAGGAACGCCATTGGCGACGCGAGTGCGCCTCAGGGCAAACGCATCTTAATTGCTATATGCGCGAAGGGTTTGGCTTGATGGGATGGGGAGATGAACAGTCCCCTGAAGCATTTTGCCGATTTGCGTGATCCGCGGGTGGAGCGAACGC
>Ga0181520_10004320_pt1 | contig 23907 bp, 23 predicted proteins | sample PEATcosm2014_Bin_29_FD_132451 | JGI IMG/M metagenome (GOLD analysis project Ga0181520, IMG submission 132451) | Peatland microbial communities from MTU Mesocosm Facility, Houghton, MI, USA - PEATcosm2014_Bin02_30_metaG | ecosystem: Environmental > Terrestrial > Soil > Wetlands > Peat | place...
GACAACGCCTGGATGCTCGCCAGTTGCGCGCTGGTGCTGATGATGACCGCGCCGGGGCTGATCTTGTTTTACGGCGGGCTGGTGCGCAGCAAAAACGTCCTCTCCACGATGATGCACAGCCTGATTCTCATGGCGATTGTGTCAACGCTGTGGATGCTGTTCGGCTACAGCATGGCGTTCGCGCCGGGCAACGCGTTCGTCGGAAATCCGCTGACTTATTTTCTGCTCAAGGGCGTCGGCGGCGAGCCGAACGGGGATTACTCGGCCACGGTGCCGCAGCAAAGCTTCATGCTGTTTCAAATGATGTTCGCCATCATTACGCCCGCGCTCATCAGCGGCGCGGTGGCGGAACGGATTCGGTTCAAGGCTTACGTCCTGTTCACGGTGCTCTGGGTCACAATCGTTTATTTCCCGCTCTGCCACATGGTCTGGGGCAAGGGCGGCTATTTCAACTGGGCGCTGGGCGGAAAAATTCCGGTGCTCGATTTCGCGGGCGGCACGGTCGTCCACATCAGCTCCGGCGTCTCGGCGCTGGTCTGCGCGCTGGTGCTCGGCAGGCGCAGCGGTTATCCGCAGGAGCCGATGCTGCCGCACAACGTCGTGTTGAGCCTCATCGGCGCGGGGCTGCTTTGGGTCGGCTGGTTCGGGTTCAACGCCGGCAGCGCGCTGAACGCCGGGACGCTCGCCACCAGCGCGTTTGCCGCGACGCATTTCTCCGCCGCCGCCGCCGCGTTGAGCTGGGCGGTGACCGAATGGCTGCACAAAGGCCGGCCCAGCGTGCTGGGCGCGGCGTCCGGCATGGTCGCCGGGCTGGCCACCGTCACGCCCGCGTCGGGATTCGTCTCCGTGCCGTCGGCGTTCTGCATCGGGCTGGCCGCCGGCGTCATTTGTTATTTTGCCGTGACAAAATTGAAGGCGCGGTTCGCCTATGATGATTCGCTGGACGTGTTTGGCGTCCACGCCGTCGGGAGCGTGACCGGCATGTTGATGCTCGGTTTTCTGGCGAGCGCGGTCGTGAATCCGGCGATTGCCTCCACATTCCACGCCAACGGCGTCGCCGTTTCGCTGGCGGGCGGCACCGGGCAATTTTTCAACCAGGCCATCGGGGTCATTTTCACGGCGCTTTTTGCTGGCATTGTGTCGTTCATCCTGCTCAAGCTGGTGGACAAGCTGGTCGGTTTGCGCGTGGATGTCGAGGACGAGGACGCCGGTCTGGACTTGACGCAGCACGGTGAGCGCGCTTATACGGAATGAGCAACCTGAATCATTATGAAAAAAATCGAAGCCATCATCAAGCCGTTCAAGTTGAACGAAGTCAAAACCGCGCTGAACGAAATCGGCATCCAGGGCATGACCGTCACCGAGGTCAAGGGCTTCGGCCGGCAGAAGGGCCACACCGAGATTTATCGCGGCAGCGAATACACCGTGGATTTCCTGCCGAAGATCAAAATCGAGTCCGTGCTGCCGGACAATCTCGCGGCGCAGGCCGTCCAGGCCATCATCAAGGCGGCCAAGACCGGCAAGATCGGTGACGGCAAGGTTTTTATTTCCACCGTTGAAGACGCCTTCCGCATCCGCACCGAGGAACACGGCGACAGCGCGGTGTGAAAAATGTGGCGGGTGACAGGTGGCGGGGGGCGCGAAGCCTGGCCTGTCACTTGTCGCTCTTCAACATTTCTTTCACTTTTTGGGCGTCGCTCGTCGGTGCCTGGCACGAATTGCCGGTGCAAAGATAAACCATCGGCGTCTCCCTGGCTGGCAAAGTCCGCGCAAATTCCTCCACCGCCCCGGTGTTGCCCAGGACAATCTTGTTGGGGTGATAAACCACATGAGCGGCGCGCAATAATTCGTGGAAATCCGTGAAATCCGTGTCTCCGGCGATAACGACCCGTTTGGGTTCCTGTAGCGAAAAATCCAGCGCGAACAGCATGAACGGCATCGCCTGCGGAAAATTTTCCAGCCGGTGCGCGAACAAACGCAGGGTCTTTTCGGCGGCCCCGGTGAACTCCTTCCGCCCGGTGATGGCGCCGAGTTTCAGCAGCGCGAGCGTGGCGACGGAATTGCCGCTCGGCTCCGCGCCGTCGTAATCGTCCTTCACCCGCAAAATCAAATCCTTCGCCTCGTTTGCGCCTTGCCAGAAACCGCCGTTCTCCGCGTCATAAAATCCGACGATCATCGCCCCGGCCAGTTCAATCGCAAAATCCAGATGCCCCGGTTCCAGCGTGGCTTCATAAAGTTCGATGACGCCGGAAAGCAGGAACGCATAGCCTTCGAGCAATTGCACCTTGTCGCGTTCGCCGTCCCGCCAGCGGTGGAACAATGTTCCGGTGGGGCGCGTCACTCCGTGCGCGACGTCGGCGGGCAAAGGATCGCCCGTCCCAGCTTGTGGCGGCTGCCAAAGTTTCTCCCGGATGAAGGCCAGATTGTTCTCCGCCGCCGCGCGATATTTGTCCTCGCCCAAAACGGCGGACGCCCGCGCAAACGCGCCAAGCATCAGGCCGTTCCAAGATGCGAGAATCTTGTCGTCCAGATGCGGGCGGATGCGCTTCGCCCGCGCGGCGAGCATTTTTGATTTGGCGGAGGCGAGCAGCGCTTCGTCCGCCGGAGCGCCGGTCTCCGACCCGGCACGAACTGGATTGTCTCCCTCGATGCGCCGGGTCGGAGACCGGCGCTCCAATGGCGCGGCAATGCTCAAAACATTTTGTCCCGCCAGCGGGCTGGGATGGCTGTGGTCAATGAAATTGCCATCCTCCGTGATTCCAAAAGTTTTCACAGCGACGTTGAATTCCTCGACGGTGAGCAGCTTGGAAAGCTCATCCTTCGTCCAGCAGTAAAATTTCCCCTCGTGGCCTTCGCTGTCGGCGTCCTCGGCGGAATAAAATCCGCCGCCCGGATGCGTCATGTCGCGCAAAACATAATCCAGAATGTCGCGGGCAACGTCCGCGTGGCGCGCGTCGCCGCTGGCGAGAAACGCATCGAGGTAAAGCTGCGCGAGCTGCGCGTTGTCGTAGAGCATTTTCTCGAAATGCGGCACCAGCCATCCGGCGTCCACCGCGTAGCGCGCAAATCCGCCGCCGAGCTGGTCATGGATGCCGCCGGCGGCCATGCGTTCGCAGGTGTGCAAAACCATTTGCGCGACGTCGTCATCACGAAACCGTTTCGCGCAGCGCAGTAGAAACGAAGGAATGCTTGGCTGCGGAAATTTCGGCGCGCCGCCAAAACCGCCATTTTGGGCGTCGTAAATTTTTTTGAAAAATTCCGCCGCGTTTTTCAAAACCTCCGCCGTCAGCGGCGGATTGGATTCAGCCGGATTTGCCGTTGCCGCTTCAAGCCGCGCATGAATTTCCTCGGCGGACGCGGCGATTTCACCTTTTCGCTCCTTCCAGAGCCGGCCGATTTGCCGGAGCAACTGAAGGAAGCCTGGCCGGCCGAAACTCGCGTCCGGCGGAAAATATGTGCCGCCGAAAAACGGCTTCAACTCCGGCGTCAAAAAAATGTTCATTGGCCAGCCGCCGGAACCGGTCGTGGACTGCACGAATGTCATGTAAATCTTGTCCACGTCCGGCCGCTCCTCGCGGTCCACCTTGATGCTGACGAAATGCTCGTTGAGAAAATTGCCGACGCGCTCGTCCTCAAACGATTCGCGCTCCATCACATGGCACCAGTGGCAGGTGGAATAGCCGACGCTCAAGAAAATCGGCTTGTTTTCCGCGCGCGCTTTTTCAAACGCCTCGTCGCCCCACGCGAACCAGTCCACGGGATTGCGCGCGTGCTGGAGCAGATACGGCGACTTCTCCTTTGCCAGACGATTGGCATGTTTGGCGGACATCGTGGAAACTTTGCCTCATAACCGGGTTCACCGCGAATAATTTTGCGTCGTCACCCGCGCGCGGCTGCGCTAGGCTGGCGTCATGTTGTCGAACAAACCGTGGCAACCCGAATTTGTGCTCCTGTTCGGGGCCGCGCAACTGCTGTGCTTCAGCGCCGGCATCCTCGCCGTCGCGCTGCTGCACAAAGCCGGTGTCCACGGCTTCCAACATGAAGGAGATTTCGGAAACATTTTGCTCGCCACGTTGAGCTTTCAGGGCGCGACATGGGTCTTGATTCCTGTTCTTTTGCGGCGGCATCAAATCCACTGGCGCGACGTTTTTGGTCTGCGAAGAGTGGATTTTTTTCGCGTCCTGGGCTGGATAGTGGTTGTTCTAATCGGCACGCTGGCGATGGAATATGTTTACGAAGTTATTATTAAAGAAATCGGCTGGCAGCCAAAATCGCAGACGGCGGTGGAATTGCTCACGGGCGCGCCGCTTTGGCCGACGGGGATTTACCTGGGATTTTTTACCGTCGTGCTCGCGCCTGTCGCGGAGGAATTCATCTTTCGCGGCGTGCTGTTTCCGTTCGTCAGGCAGCTTGGCTGGCCGAAGCTCGCGTGGTTCGGCGTCAGTTTTTTGTTCGCGCTGATTCACGGCTCCGCGGCGATTTTCATCCCGCTGTTCGTGCTCGCGCTTGCGCTGACGTGGCTTTATGAAAAAACCGGCAGCCTGCTCGCGCCCATTGTCGTCCACAGCCTGTTCAACGCCGCCAACCTTGTCATCTTTTGCCTGAACAAATGAACGAATTCGAACTCATCGCGCGCCTGACGAAATCGCTGTCGGCGAACCAAAATGTCGTGACCGGCGCGGGCGACGATTGCGCCGTGCTGGATTTGGGCACGCTGGACAAACTGGTTTTGTTCAAGGCCGACGCGGCGGTGGAGGGCATTCATTTCACAAAGGACACGCCGCCGGAAAAAATCGGGCGCAAGGCGCTGGCGCGCTGCTTGAGCGACATCGCGGCAATGGCCGGCACGCCGGTCGCCGCGCTCGTCACGCTCGGTTTGCCGGAAAAATTCGACCCGGAATTCGTGGCGAAAATCTACGACGGCCTGAACGCGCTCGCGGAAAAAATCGGCGTCGCCATCGTCGGCGGTGAGACGACGACGGACCCCGGAGGCATTTTCATTTCCATGGCGCTGCTCGGAACCGTCGCGCATGGGAAACAGGTTTTGCGCTCCGGCGCAAAGGCCGGCGACGCCGTTTTTGTGACCGGCGAACTGGGCGGCTCGCTCGCCGGAAAGCATCTGGAATTCGAGCCGCGGCTCGAAGAGGCGCGCTGGCTGGCGGAACATTTTTCCATCCACGCGATGATTGACTTGAGCGACGGTCTGGCTGGCGATTTGCGCCATATTTTGAAGGCCAGCGGCGTTGGCGCGGAGCTTTTGAAATCGGCAATCCCGGTTTCCCGCGCGGCAAAGGCGGGGTTGTCGCACTGCGACGACCGGACGGCGCAGCGCGCCGTCCCTGCCCGGAAACCGGCGTTCGCCGCCGCGCTCACTGATGGCGAGGATTTTGAGCTGCTGTTCACCGTCGCCAGCCGCGACGCGGTGAAGCTGCTGGACGCCTGGAAGAAGAAATTTCCAAAATTGAAATTGAGCTGCATCGGGAAAATCGTCGCGGGCGGCGGAATCATGATCCGCGACAAAACCGGCTCGCACAAACTCGACGCGCATGGCTACGTTCATTTTAACTAGGAGCTGCGAACATGGATAAGCACACCTTGCAGAAATGGATCACTGGCAGTGAGCTTCGCGTCAGCAAGTCACACTGCCCATTTGCGAAGATGCCACTTGTGAATCGGGTGAAAAAAATCGCGGAAAGGAAACAGAATTACAGTCTTTGCGAGAAGATTGACCTGACACGCGCCAGGAATTTCCGCGTCCAAGAAAGTTCTGAGGACTTTTTGTGTGCTTCGGTTGTGATGCCGGTGCTGGGCAAACGCGGAATTGGCAACGACGTTGGGATGGCCGTTGCGAGTTTTGGTTATATGGACAAGGAAGGAGACGATCACAATTTAATTGCCATTTGTGCATATGAAATCACGGGGGTCGTAAAGAAAGAACGTAAGTTGAGAAAGGTTCTCATCATACCCATGGTTTGAATGGAATTGATCTCGCACAATCCGTCAGAAACCGAAGCGCTTGGCGAGGAATTTGGCCGGGCGGCACGGCATGGGCTGGTCATCGCGCTGACCGGCGAACTCGGCGCGGGCAAGACGCAGTTCGTGAAAGGCATCGCGCGCGGACTCGGCATCGCGGCGCGGGTGCATTCGCCGACGTTCACGCTCGTCAACGAATACGCCGGCGGGCGGCTGCGGCTGTTCCATCTGGATTTATACCGGCTGGAAACGCGCGGACAGATTCTGTCCGCCGGGCTGGAGGAATTTTTTCAGCCGGACGGCGTGGTGGTGATTGAATGGGCGGAAAGAAGTGCGGAGTGCGGAGTGCGGAGTGCGGAATTTAAAAATGTGAAAATTGAAATCGTGGGCGAGACGGAACGGAAAATTATTTATGACGATTTTGGCGCTTGAATTTTCGTCGCCGCAACGGAGCGTGGCTGTTTTGCGGCCCTCCGATGCGATTGTTGAAGCCGTCGAGACCGGCGGGCGCGGGACGAATGCGTTCAGGATGATCGAGCAGGCGCTGGCCGGGGCGAAAATCGAACGCGAACAAATCGAGGTGATTGCCGTTGGTCTTGGCCCCGGTTCCTACACCGGCGTTCGCGCGGCCATTTCTCTGGCGCAAGGCTGGCAATTGGCCTTCGCCGAGCCGGAGCAGGACAACAGCGGTCAGACGATGGCTTCGGCCCAGCGAAGGCTGGCGCGCGGCGTGAAGCTGCTGGGCGTGAGCAGCGCCGACGCCATCGCGGCGCAGGCGAAGGCGGAAAAAATTCTTGGCCGCGTGAACGTGGTGATTGACGCTCAACGGAATGAATTTTACCTGGCGACTTACGAAATCACGCCGGACGGCTGGCGGGAAATTTCGCCGCTGACGATTTTGCCGATGGCGGCGGTTCAATCGCGGGCGGATGGAGGCGAAATCCTGGCCGGGCCGGAGGTGGCAAAATGGTTTCCGTCCGGCAGAACAATTTTTCCGCGCGCGGCGGCGCTGGCGGAACTGGCCTCGCGCCGGAACGATTTTGTTCCGGGCGAAAAGCTGGAGCCGGTTTACCTGCGGGAGACGAGTTTTGTGAAGGCACCACCCCGCCGGACTGGCGATATTGGGCGACAATGAGCGCAATTTTATCCCACTTATAATTGTTCCCGGCGTCTGTCAATTTCAGGACATTGCCGGGCCGTGACGCCGCCGATTTTCAGCGTATTGGTTTCAAGACTTAAGTCACCGGTGCGATTCACGGCCTGGCCTTGCCGCGAAGCTTGGCCACCTTTTCCTCCTCCTGCATTCTCAGGCTCTCGAACATGGTTCCGGTGCCGGGGCTTTTCCGGGGCTTCTTGAGTGAAAGGGTGTCAATGCGCTGGACCATTTTCATCTTGTTTGCGCAGTAGAGCAGCGCGGTTTCTTCGGAGATCAAATCCTGCTCGTAGGCTTTGATCAGGGATTGTTCAAACGTGTGCCACCCGGAGACGCTGCCGGCCTCAATGATGTCCTCCAGGATGCGGCCTTCGTTCTCGCCCAGCAGGATGGCTTCGCGGGTGCGGAGGTTGCTGCCCATCAGTTCCGTCACCAGCAGCCTGCCGCCAGAATCCGATGGCACGAGCCGTTGGGAGAGGATGTAACGCATCGAACTTGCCAGCCGTTCGCGCACCTGGTTTTCCTCATCCTTGCGGAACATGCCGAGTATGCGGTTGATGGTCTGTGGCGCGTCGGTGGTGTGGAGCGTGGTAAAAACCAAATGACCGGTTTCGCCGGCGTTGAGCACGATTTCCGTGGTTTCACGGTCGCGAATTTCGCCGATGAAAATGATCTTGGGCGCCTGCCGCATGGCGGCGCGCATGCCGTCTTGAAATCTGTAAAAATCAAGCCCCAGCTCCCGCTGGCTGAACGTGGACTTGATGGGCGTGAACACAAATTCAATCGGGTCCTCCAGCGTGACAATATGGACATCCCGGGTCTTGTTGATTTCGTTCAGCATGGCGGCGATGGTGGTGGTCTTGCCCATGCCCGTGCCGCCGGTCACAAAGATGAGACCGTTTTGTTCCTTGATGATGTCGTGGAACACCGGGGCCAGATTGAGCGATTCAAAGGTCGGAATCAGCGGCTTGAGGTGGCGCAACACCATGGCGTAATTCCCGTTTTGACGGTAAATGTTGACGCGAAACCGGCAGATATTCTTCAGGGTATAGCCGCAATCGCATGAGCCGCGTTCCTTCAAATCCCGCAACAGCCGCGGGTTGTTGTCTATGATGGCCCCGGCCAGGTTCTCGATGCGCGAGCTGGTGAGCAGGGGTTCCAAATGTTCGAATATAATCGGCTTGAGCACGCCTTGAACCTCGACCTGTAGCGGCCGGCCGGCCACGAAGAGCAGGTCCGAAAATCCCTCGGCCTGCTGGATCATCGCATCCAGCAACCGGTCAAGTCCTTCCCTATTATTCATAATTTTACTTGAAGTTAGACTTCTGCAATTTCCCCGTCCACCCAAAACTTTATCACGAAACTATCTCCACTTTGTCCGTTCGCACTCATATACTGTGCGCGTGAAAGCCGCCATCCTCCACGGAAAGGAAGACATCCGGGTAGAAGACATCGCGCCGCCGCCGCTGAAGCCCGGCGAGGTCCGCGTGCGCATCGAGGCCGCGTTGACCTGCGGCACCGACCTGAAAGTTTTCAAGCGCGGCTATCACGCGAAAATGATCGTGCCGCCCGCCGTCTTCGGACACGAACTCGCCGGGGTGATTTCGGAACTCCGCACTCCGAATTCCGAATTCCGAATTGGCGACCGCGTGGTTCCGGCCAATTCCGCGCCGTGCGGCAATTGTTTCCATTGCGGGGCCGGGCAGGAAAACATCTGCGACGATTTGTTGTTTCTCAACGGCGCCTACGCCGAATCCATCGTCGTGCCTGCGCGGCTCGTCCAAAAAAATCTCCTGCGCCTCAAACCGGAGACGGATTTTGCCGACGCCGCGCTCACCGAACCGCTGGCGTGCGTGGTGCAGGGCGTGGACGACACGAAATTGCGCGCCGGCCAGCACGTGCTCGTCATCGGCGCGGGGCCGATCGGACTGATGTTTGTCGCGCTGGCAAAAAATCTCGGCTGCGATGTGACGGTGGCCGGGCGTCGCGCGGCGCGGCTGGAGGCGGCGCAACGGCTCGGCGCGAACCAGACCATTGACATTGGCGAAGGCTGGAATTTGCCCGCGACGGTCCGCGCGGCGACGAAAACACATTTCGACGCGGTCATTGAAGCGGTGGGCCGTCCTGAAACTTGGGAGGCGAGCGTGCATCTGGTGCGCAAGGGCGGCACGGTGAATTTCTTCGGCGGCTGCCCGGCGGGCACGACCGTCTCGCTCGACACCACCTTCATTCATTATTCCGACCTCACGCTGCTGGCGAGTTTCCATCACACGCCGCGCTCCATCCGGCGGGCGCTGGAATTCATCGAGTCGGGCGTCATTCGCGCGGGCGATTTTGTGGACGGCGAATGTCCGCTGGCGAAGCTGCCGGAATTGTTCAAGTCAATGGCTGCGGGCAACCGCGCCATCAAGACGCTGATTCGCGTGCATGAATGATTTTATGCAAGGCGGAATGAAGAAGGCAGAATGAAGAAATTTTCAGCGGGTGGATCGAAAACTTTCTTCATTCTTCATTCATCCTTCTGCATTTCCATTCACGGTTTCAGAAACTCCTCCACCGTCTGGTGCAGTTTCTTCAGGTCCGGCAGGTTGATATACATCATGTGGCCGGCGTCGAATTCGGCGTAGGTGATGTTCGTCCGGTAGGCCGGATCAATCTGCATGTGGTCGAGCGCGTAATGCACCGTGTCAATCGGGCACACCAGGTCGCAGCGCCCGCCGACCACGAGGATTTTCATGTAGGGATTCTGGTTCATGATCCCGGCGAGCCGCTCGCCCGCGCTGGCGTAGGTGTTGCGCGAGCCGTAATTCCACGGCTGCACGCCGGCAAGAAGTTCGTAGGGCAGATCGTCCTCGAACTTCAACTCGCCGCGCACGTAGGAATTCATCGCGGCGGAAAACGGCCCCAGCACCGCCGCGTCCGACGGATCGAAATCCGGATTCGGCGACGCCGGATCATCGTCGCGCCCGGTGATGCGCGCGTCGTAGGCGCCGAGAATCAAGCCCTCGTCGTGCAGCAATTGCCGGCGGAACACGCCCTCGTCAATCCGCAGGTGATTGTCCTCGATGACGGACGGTTTCAGGCCGGTGAGACGCGCGAGTTCGTCGGCGACTTTTTTATGCTCGTCAGCGGGGAGCGAACCGCCCCGTTGCAGCGCGGCGGCGTATTCGCCCTTCGCAAATTCGCGCGCCTCGGCCAGCGCCTTCGGCAGGTCCGCCTGCAAGTCCGGCGGCAGTTTTTTGTGGAACTGCGCCGCCGCCGTGTAGGCCGGCAGATACAGCGGATACGGCACGTCGTTGCCCGGATTGTCGTAAATGGTCGCGAAATCCAGCACGCCGGAGACGAGAATCAGCCCGTTCAAATACATCCCGTAGCGCGAACTCAAATGCTCCGCCAAGCCCGCCGCGCGGAAGACGCCGTAGCTTTCGCCGCAAAGATATTTCGGCGAAAGCCAGCGGTCGTGCCGCGTCGTCCAGAGCCGGATGAATTCGCCGACGGAATCCAGGTCGGCGGAGTTGCCGAAAAAATCATCGGCCTTTTGATTCTGGGCCGGGCGGCTGAAGCCGGTGGCCACCGGGTCAATGAAAACCAGATCGCTGCCGTCCAGGATGGAATTCGCGTTGTCCGCCAGGCCGAACGGCGGCGGCGGCAGCGTGCCGTTGTCGTTCATCTTCACGCGGCGCGGGCCGAACGCGCCGAGGTGCAGCCACACGGACGACGAGCCTGGCCCGCCGTTGAAGCAGAACGTGACCGGCCGCTTTTCCATTTCCGATTTCCGATCCCCGGTTTCCGATTTTTCAACGCGCGTGTAGGCGACGTAAAAGACCGATGCGCGCACCGAACCGGTGGGCGCGAGAATCGGCAGCATTCCCGTCTCGGCCACGTAGGTGACGGTGGTGCCGCCACCTGGCAGGGCGCCGGCGATGGTGATGGTGTTGGTGGTGAAGACCGGCTTGTGCGTGGCGTCGGGGATGGCGGCGGTCTCGGTTTTCCCGGCGTCCGGCGCGTTGGTCTTGCCCGCCGTGGCTTCGCTTGGACGCGGCGAATCGGCGGGCGCGCCGGCGGCGGCGAGGCGGATGGCGAGGACGAGCGGCAAAAGGGAGCAGATTTTTTTCATGGCGATGTTGTTGTTTTGCGCCGGAAAGAATGCGCTTTCGCCTCATTGGACGCAAGCCGCGTTACACGAAGATGAATTGCCGCTGCCGGATTCCGGCGCGCGCCGTCAAACGTTCCCGAATTGGCACTTGAAAAACATGTTGGCGTAACAATTCCAGTTTAGGTTCTGCGCCATTGTTATGCTTATTCAATCAGATGTATCAGATGTGAATGTGAATGAGGCGGCGCTGGTGGACGGAAAGCTGCGCCTGCTCTCGTTGTATGACGACATCGGCGCCTCCGGGCGCGCCCGCTCGGTGGCTTGCGCGATTTCCAGGCTGGCCGGCCCAAACTGGCAAATCACTTCGGAAATGTGGAAAATTGACACCATCCAGGTCAGCGAACCCATCCGGCAGATGATTACAAACGACGCGGAAAACGCCGACGTGATCATCATCGCATCCGCGTCATTGACTTTCGCGCTGATGCAATGGCTCGATACCATTGATGCCCGCAACCGCCCCGTCACCGGATTGATCGTCGGCCTGATTGGTGATGACGAAACCACCATGATGGAGTTGAGCCGGGTGGTGGAACCGTTGATTCACAGCGCCCAAAAGATGGGATGCGATTTCATCTGGCATTGGATGGGAGAAGGCGCAAGGATTGATTCCGACTGGCTGAACGGCGGCGTGGAGAAGCTGCTGGACCGGAAGCTGGCCGCCAGCAACGAGATGGTTTTTTGTTGAGCAACAGTTGTTCCCGGCGCAAACTCCGCGCATGGCAAAGAAATCGGACCGGGAGGGTTGCCGTGCCGGCGACCCCGATGTGGGCACGGCGGCACGCCGTCCCTCCCAAAAATCCTCCGCCCTCCTCGACACCCGCGTCATCTACTGCGGCGACAATCTGGAACGGCCCGCCAGACTGCCCGACGCCTGCGCCAGACAAATGATGAAGGAAGAATGCAGAATTATGAATCTGGCACCCTCCCTGTTTCTGCATTCTTCATTCATCCTTCTGCCTTCGCCCGTAATCGCCAGCCACTACGTCAAGGTCATGCTCGACCAGATTTTCGGCGAAAATAAAAAAACAAAATGAACACAGAACTATTAAAGCAACTCTTCTTAAAGCCCGAAAGTTCCCAAAGTAGAACGCGGCATTGAAGCTTCAAAGAAAATGAAGGAATCCATTCAGGAGTTGATGACATTATTAGTCCCACAAGATTTTGAAATTCTGGTTGAACTTGTCTTTTCCACGAGCGGCTGGCGGCGACAGGGCATTGTCGGTAAAACGCAAAAGTTTCTCGATCTTGATTTAACTTTGCCAAGCACACGCGAACGTGCGTGCGTCCAAGTAAAGTCGAAGACAACATCGGCACAACTCGCCGAGTATGTAGATTTAATTGATGAGGCTGGGCCATTTCAAAGAATGTTCTATGTTTATCATTCCGGCGAAGCAATTACAGATGATAAACGTGTCACGGTAATCGGCCCAAAAGAGCTGGCAGAGTTGGTTTTTGATGCCGGACTAACAAGCTGGCTCATCAACAAGGTGTCTTGAGGATACAACGAAAATAGCCCAGCCATTTTATGGCTGGGTTCGCGGTTCGGGAATGTCCCCAGTCCTGTCAGGGACGAAAGAAACTGTCTGCCGTCCCTAACGGGACTTGATTTTATGTTGATGACATTTAACCCAGCCATAAATGGCTGGGCTATTATCAGCAAATCTGGTTTTGCCGATGCCTGCCGCGTCATGGCTAAACGCCTGCGCGACGTTTGCGCGTTGCCGGAAAGCGAACCGCTCTGGAAAGCCGGCCGCGGCTTCGTCGTCCGTGACCTGCCGTGGACGGTCGAGAAACTGCGCGTCATCCCGCCGTTTGAATTTGAGAACTGGGCCGTCATCGCCCTCGGCGGCATTCCGAACAAGGTGCAAGTGGGCGACATGGGAGTGGATGGCCGCATCTATCCTGTTTCGTCCGCCGCCGAGCCGTATAGATTAAAAGAAGGCGAACTCGGCCTGAAAGAACGCTGGTATCCCATCCAGGTGAAACAAAAGGACAAGGCCGGTCGCCCGGACATAGACGCCTTTGAAGCCATGATGATGCGCGAGGATTGTGAGAAAGGCTTCTTCGTGAGCTTCGATTATTCATCGGACGCCTTGCAGGAGATTGAATCGTTTTTCAAGCGCAGCCACAAAGTCATCGTCGCCCTGACCGTGAAGGAAATCCTCGACGAGCACATTGCAAAGAAGCTGGTGTGAGTTGGAAATGAAAACGTTGTCCGAACAGGATAGGAATTTTGACAACGTGCCGGATGATGAACTGGTGGCTTGCTGCTATTGGGAATATGCGCGGGAATCGGCGTTCATCCGCAATTTGAGGCATCGGTGTATTCAAAACTGGCGGTCGGGTGGTTGCCGGGATCAAAAACTCCATGAAGATTTACAGCGCGTGCAATCCATTGGCTATCCGGCAGAAGTGTTTCTTCGCGGCTTCTTTTTTGAACCGGATATAAAATACCAAAGTGAAAAGGAGAAATTGCCGAACTACCGGCATCCAGATGCACCTGCCATAACTGGAAGTTTTCCTCAACCCTGGCAGTCGCTTTCCCAGAACGAACGGAAATGTCGGTCAACTATCAAAGACGATGTCACCACCTTGGGGCTTGTGCCGTTTCAAATCTCGCATTGGTGCTTCGCAAAAGACGTGGCGCGCTATGTCGAATCTCAAGCCCAACAAATGAAAGAGCAACTGCCTCCAGATAAGGGGTTGCAGCCAATCCGACCCGGCTTGGGCATTTCCAATGCCGAGACATTGCTGGTGGATATTGCTTGGGATTTCTTCACGGATGATCAAATCGTCAACTATTTTCGCAAATGGGTAAAACATGCCCGGCGCAAAGACCGGCGTGCGCCAAGTGGCCGGGGTCACAAGCCCGGCGACTGGCGTGCGAATCTGACTCGACTGACTGCGACGCGGTTGCTGGCCCAGTTCACCCCGAAGGAAATTCTCGGAACACGCCGCGTTCCGCCGGTTGCTGCGTGTAAGCCAATCCACAATGTAAAACAATTTGCATCGGATAAATGGGGCGACCCGACCAAATGGCGGGATGCCCGGCGCGAAGCTGGACAGTTATTCCACAAATTCTTCCCATTTCTGCCGCCAGACGAAAAGCCGCTGTCGTGGAATCGACAACCACCCGACAAATAGCGCGGTATTTCCCGCAGCCCCGCAAATGCCGAGGCGTTTCGGAGTCTTACCTGATTTTTTCCGCCGGATTATTTTTCCGGCATGATTTTAATAATCGTTTTTAGTTCGTCCATTCACGCTGTCGGGTGGAGTTCAGGCCATCTATATGTGCAGTTCCACACCAGCGACGAAATTTATGATCATCCCGGCGTGCCGTATTCGGTCTATCGGGAATTCATGAACGCGTCTTCAATGGGCGCTTATTACAACCGTTACATTCGCGGGAGGTATCGGTGAGCGCGCCCAATTCCAATCTGGCCGAAACCAAGGCGCTGCTGCTGGCCATGATGGCGGAGGCGCAGGAGTTGAAACAGGCTGCCGGGGGTTCCGTCACCGATGCCGTGGCCGGCTGGCTGGCACCACAATACCTGCTTGCGGCACGGCAAAAACTGGCCGGGACGGAAGGCGTCCGGCGCTTTGAGGTGTTGCGGACATTCGTGCAGGACTGGGCGCTGCTGCGGCGCGGCGACCATTCAGCCGCCCGGCTGCAACTGGACCGTGAAGAATTGGATTGGCAGCGGGCCAACGGCAAATTGCAAAAGGAGCAGGAATTTCGCGAATGGATCAAGCGTCCAGAAGTCCGCGAGGAATTTTTGCCGAAAAGCAAAGGGGGCGTCACTCCGGAAACCATGGAGAAAATAGTGAGGGAATTGAACTTGATGTGAGCCATTACCAAAAATCTCCACCACATCGAATCAAAAACCAGGCTTATCGTCAGGCATTTGAACGGCTGGACGCGGCCCTGGAGGAAAATACACGTCCTGACCCTGACGAAATCGGCCGGATACTGCGCGGCGAACCGACAAGAATGGAACTGCGGGCAGAGTCATCTTTCCAAAATAATGAGGTTTATCCGGGTAAATCCGACCAAATCCGGCCCTAGAATTTATGAACCTCACCCATAACGGCAAAATCGGATGCCTGCCAAAGTCCATTCAGGAGCAATTAAACCACCGCATCGAGAACGGCGAAAAGGGCAGGGCGCTGGTGGAATGGCTCAATTCCCTGCCGGAAGTGCAGGCCGTGATGGCAGCCGAATTTGAGGGCAAGCCGATTCGCGAGCAGAACCTGTCCGAGTGGCGCAAGCGTGGTTATGCAAAATGGTTGCAACAGCAGGAGGCGCTGGACATGGCGCGGCAACTGGCCGATGACGTTGGGGAGTTGCAGCCGCTCGGCAACCCACCGCTCGCGGATCAGATGGCCGTGTGGCTCACCGCACGTTATCTCGTGGCAGTCCAAAAGCTGGCCGAAAAGAACCACGATGGGGAACTCGACTTGAAAGTGCTGCGCGAATTATGCCATGACGTGGTGGCGTTGCGGCGCGGCGACCACAGCGGTGCGCGCTTGAAAATTGAGCAGGAGCGGCTGGACCGCGAGCGTGAAAAAACCGAGGAGGAGGTTATCGCCCACTTCCAGCGCTGGCTCAAAAATCCGGAGGTGCGCGACAGGGTGTGTCAGGATTACATCAGCCCGGAGGAGCGCGAACGCCGGATGCGCGAGATTTTTTGGCCTTGAACCCAAACCCACAAAGACTGAGGAGGAAAAGGCGGCGGAGAAAACGGCCAAAATTCGCGACATTTACAGGTTGCCGCCGGAATCGGAGGAAGAAGCCGCCCCAGATAACAGCGAGTCAAACCCAGTCAAACCAGGTCAAACCAGATCAAACTGAATCCAATTCAATCAAATGAGTCGTTCAAAACCCAAGTGTCGCCCCAACACCGTCCACCGGTTCGAGGCAAGGCCAGTCTCGTGGCTGGCGAAGGCGCATGGCAACAAACAAGGATTTATGTCGCGCCGTGGACATCACCCGTTATTTTCGCGCCGCGCTCCAATTTTGATTGAGTGAAAACGGGCATTTGGTCATCTTAATACTGCCACTGCGCGCAAATGAACGAAAACCCGGACAACGGATCGCCAAAAAGTTTCTGGCTGGACACGGCGGATTGCTGGCGGCGTCTGCCAAACAAGGCCTTTTTCTTCGCGCTGCTGGCGGCGTGGCTGGCGCTGTTCCAGTTTCTCGGCAATCCCATTCTCGGCTATGTCCACACGCCGTCGCTCTTCTCGTGGATGATCGGCGCATACAACAGCCCCTCCGCCGACGACGCCCACGGCAATTTCATCCCGTTTCTGGTCATCGGCCTTTTCTGGTGGAAACGGCGCGAATTGCTGGCGCTGCCGCTGAAATTCTGGTGGCCGGGCCTGTTCATTCTGGCGGCGGCGCTGATGCTGCACGTCGCGGGTTACGCCGTCCAACAGCCGTATCTTTGCATCGCCGCGCTGTTTGCCGGCATTTATGGGTTGACGGGGCTGGCGTGGGGGCGCGCCTGGCTGCGCAACAGCCTGTTCCCGTTTTTCCTGTTCATGTTTTCCGTTCCGCTGGGGCAGCGCGGCGAGTCCGTCACGTTCCCGCTGCGGCAACTGGTCTCGTGGCTTTCGGAAAAAACGGCGCATGTTCTGGGCATTGACGTGATCCGGGTGGGAACGCAATTGTTCGATTCCACCGGCAGCTATGGATTCGACGTTGCCGCGCCGTGCAGCGGCATGAGAAGTCTCATCGCCATTTTTCTGCTCGCCACGATTTACGGATTTTTTGTGTTTCGCTCGCCGTGGAAGCGGCTGTTGCTCATCGCGCTCGCGCTGCCGTTCGCCGTGCTGGGCAACCTCGCGCGGATGATGCTGATCATCGTCGCGGCGGAATTCGGCGGGCAATCTTGGGGCGTTTATGTCCATGAAGGCGGCCCGTTGGGAATCATCAGCCTCGTTCCCTATTTGCCGGCAATGTTCGGCCTGCTGCTGGCGGGCCGCTGGCTGGAAAACCGGGAATTGAAACAGGCGAACGCATGAAAAATCAAAAATGGCTCCTGCTGTTGCTGGCGCTCGCATTGATGGCGGGCGCCGCCGGCGTTCTGGCGCGGTTGAAGTCATTCCAGCAAATCGGCCAGCCCGGCATCATCATGGCCACGCCGATTCCAGGCGGCCTGAAGATGAAACTGGATATGCCGGAACGGGTGCTGGATTACACCTCCACCAACATTCCGGAATCGGAGATTGAACTGGGATATTTTCCGCAGGACACCAGTTACGCCCGGCGCATCTACCAGTCGCCCGATGGTTTTGCCGTTTCCAGCACCGTCATCCTGATGGGCGCGGACCGGACGAGCATCCACAAGCCGGATTATTGTCTGCCGGGGCAGGGCTGGATCATCCGCTCGAAAAAAACCGTGGGCCTGAAGATTGCCGGGACGCCGTCCTACGAATTGCCGGTGTCGGAATGGGTCGTGTCCAATTCCTTTCAAACCCCCGACGGCGGAAAGAAAGTGGTGAGCGGCGTCTATGTTTTCTGGTTCGTGGCGGACGGCGAGGAGACGCCAAGCCACAATGAGTTCATGCGCTGGCTGGCGCTGGATTTGTTGCACAAGGCGGTCTGGCAGCGCTGGGCCTACGTCTCGTTTTTTTGCGTGTGCGAGCCGGGCCGGGAGGACGCGACGTTTGCGCGCATGGAAAAATTGATCGCGGCGTCCGTGCCGGAGTTTCAATCGCCGCCGGCCGGGCGTTGAACGGCAGAAATTTTTAGGCTCGCACACGGCTATTGGTGCCGTAATATACCTGTCCTAATAAACCATGTTGCGGCGTGATCGTCAGATTCGGATGCAAATCCACCAGTTGGCGGATGCCTGCCTTGTGGCGTTGAGCTTTTGGCTGGCTTACCTGCTGCGCGCCAACGCGGACATCACGTCCTGGCTGGGTCTCGACACGATCCCACCTGACGCTTTCAACAACATCAACACCATCCTGCTTGCATTTGCGTTGATTCCCATCACGCCGCTGATTCTGGAAGCGCAGGGCTTTTACAACCGCCAGATGCTGGGCTCGCGCGGCGCCATCCTGTGGCCGCTGCTCAAGGGCTGCGCAATCACAACCATCGCCTTGGTGCTGGCGGGATTCATCCTGCGCCTCAACCTGCCGCGCTGGGTTCCGGTCTGGTTTGGCGGCATCAGCTTCACGCTGATTTATTGCAAGGAGGAATTGCTGCGGCTGGCGTTCAAAAGCGGGTTTGCGCAGGGCCAATACAAACGCCGCTTCATCCTCGTCGGCACGGAAATCGAAACCGCCCGGATGTGCCTGGAACTGGAGGGGAAAAAAGATGAAACCGTCGCCGTCATCGCCCAGTTCAACCTGGCCAACCCGATTCCGCAACTTGTCCAGATGCTCCACGACCACGCCGCCTACGGCGTGATCTTGAGCGGCAAGCACACCTATTTCGAGCAGATTGAAAACATCATCCGCGTCTGCGAAATCGAAGGCGTCGAGGTCTGGCTCGTCGCCGATTTTTTCACCACGCAAATTTCGCGCACGAGCTTCGACGAATTGCTCGGACGCCCGCTGCTGATTTTTCGCACCGCGCCCGAAGCCTCGTGGGCGGGGCTGGTCAAGCAGTTCATGGATTTCTTGGGCTCGCTGGTGTTGCTGCTGGTGTCGGCGCCGCTCGTGATGCTGCCGGTGGCTGTTTTAATCAAGCTGCTTTCGCCCGGCCCGATATTTTTCCGGCAGCAGCGCTCCGGATTGAACGGCGCGCCCTTCACGCTCTACAAATTCCGCACGATGGTCACCAACGCCGAGCAGTTCAAGCACGAGCTGGAGTCCATGAACGAAATGCGCGGCCCGGTCTTCAAGGTCACCAAGGACCCGCGCATCACGCCGCTCGGAAAAATTTTGCGCCGCTACAGCCTCGATGAATTGCCGCAGCTTTTCAATGTCCTGCGCGGCGAAATGAGCCTCGTCGGCCCGCGCCCGCTGCCGGTGGATGAAGTCCGGCGTTTCAACGACCCGGCCCACCGCCGCCGCTTGAGCGTGAAGCCCGGCCTCACCTGCCTCTGGCAGGTTCAGGGACGCAACAAGATTTCCGATTTCCAGGACTGGGTGCGGCTGGACCTCGAATACATTGACAACTGGTCGCTCTGGATGGACATCAAAATCCTGCTCCGCACCATCCCCGCCGTTTTCACCGCCACAGGTGCAAAGTGAAGGCGTCCCCGCGTGAATCGTTTAATCGTTGAACCGTTGAACGGTTTCACTAACCTTCCGGCGCGGACGATTTAACGATTTAACCATTCACGATTCAACGATGAGCAAAAAACAACCCACCTCCGTCGTCACCGGCGCCGCCGGCTTTCTCGGCTCGCACCTGGCCGACCTGCTGCTCGCGCGCGGACACCGCGTCATCGGCATTGACAATTTTGTCACCGGCAGCGTGGACAACATCGCGCACCTCGGTGGCAATCCCAATTTCAAGTTCATCCAGCAGGATGTCTCCGAGTTTATTTTTCTCGAAGGCCCGGTGGATTACGTCTGGCATTTCGCCTCGCCCGCCAGTCCGATTGATTACCTGGAGTTGCCGATCCAAACGCTCAAGGTCGGCTCGCTCGGCACGCACAAGGCGCTCGGCCTGGCGATGCACAAAAAATCGCGATTCCTCATCGCCTCCACCTCGGAGATTTACGGCGACCCGCTCGTCCATCCGCAAACCGAGGAATACTGGGGCAACGTCAACACCATCGGCCCGCGCGGCTGCTACGACGAGGCCAAGCGCTTCGCCGAGGCGATGACGATGGCCTATCACCGCGAGCACAAGGTCGAGACGCGCATCGTGAGAATTTTCAACACCTATGGCCCGCGGATGCGCCTGAACGACGGCCGCGTCGTGCCAGCGTTCATCAGCCAGGCGCTCAAGAACAAGCCCGTGACCGTTTTCGGCAAGGGCAGCCAGACGCGCAGCTTTTGCTATGTCTCGGATTTGATCGAAGGAATTTACCGGCTGATGATGAGCGATTACGATTTGCCGGTGAACATCGGCAATCCGGCGGAACTGACGATGCTCCAGTTCGCCGAGGAAATCATCCGCGCGACCAAATCCAAAAGCAAAATCGTTTTCAAGCCGCTGCCGCAGGACGACCCGAAACAGCGCAAACCCGACATCACCAAGGCGAAAAAGCTGCTGAAATGGGAACCCAAGGTAAAGCTCGCCGACGGCCTGACGGACACGATTGCGTATTTCCGCACGAAAGTTTAGCGTTGCCCGTGCGTTCAAACTTCAATGCGCACCAAATCACAATCTGGCTTAAATATTTTCGAGTTAATGGCTTTCATCGCGTGGGTGGGAATTGGCTGTGCCGTCTCGTCATTACTGGGAAATAAATTCGGCTGGCCGGGCTACGTATTCGGATTTCTAGTTGGGGCCGGACTTGGGATTGGCGTTTTTTACGGCTTCATCTTTTGCATGGCGTATTTGTTCAGTAATGTCTGGCCAGATAATTCTTCTGTTCCTTTGTGTAAAAACGGAAAATGTGAAGCTGGACATTACGAAATTCATAAAGCCAAGGATCAATTAGGATTTAATCGGTTTGATTGGTTCTGCCGGTGCGGAGAACGTTATCACAAAAGCAAAAACCCGCTGCGCTTTTATGAAGTCTTATCAGATGGTTCACTTAAACCTTACATGAAATGGAAACCGTTCCGAGGTTGGCGTCCTGATATAGGTTCGAAATGATATTTCGCGCCCGACAATTCGAATATCGTTTCCCGCGCCCGACGCTCGTCATGGGCGTCGTCAACGTCACGCCGGACTCCTTTTCCGACGGCGGAAAATTTTTCAGCCCGGCGAAGGCCGTCGCGCACGCGCTGGAGCTGGTGGCGCAAGGCGCTGAAATCCTGGATATCGGCGGCGAATCCACCCGGCCAGGCGCGGAGCCGGTGAGCGAGGCCGAGGAATTGCGCCGCGTGATTCCGGTCATCGAAAAGCTGGCGAAGATTCTTAACAAGCCCGGTAGGGACGCGCTGCCGCGCGTCCGGGCTGACCGGCAGGTCAGCCCTACCAAAGCCATTTTAATCTCCATTGACACGATGAAGCCCGCCGTCGCCCGCGCCGCGCTTGCCGCCGGCGCCAGCATCGTCAATGACGTGGCGGCGAATCGCAGCAGCGACGCCATGTGGAAAGTTGTCGCTGAATTCCATGCGGGTTACATTTGCATGCACGCGCAAGGTTCGCCGCGGACGATGCAGAAGAATCCGGCCTACAAAAACGTCGTCCGCGAAGTCGGCGATTTTTTCCGCGAGAGGCTGAAACAATTGGACGCCGCCGGCATTTCGCCGGAGCAGGTCGCGTTCGACCCCGGCATCGGTTTCGGCAAGACGCTGGAACACAATTTGCAGTTGCTTGCGGACCTGCGGCGTTTTACAAAGTTGCGGCGTCCGCTGCTGCTCGGCGTCTCGCGCAAATCGTTCATCGGGAAATTGCTCGGAGCGACCCTGAATGAACGCTTGCCAGCGTCGCTCGCGTGCGCGACTCTGGCCGTCGCCGACGGCGTGCAAATCATCCGTGCGCACGACGTGGCGGAAACGGTCCAGGCCGTGCGCATGGCGGAAGCTTTGCCGGCCAGGAAGAAAAATTGATGTTCGACCCGGTTCACATCCAGGATTTGTGGCGGCCCGCGCTGGAAATTTTAATCCTCGCGGTGCTGATTTATTTCGTTTTCAAGTTCGTGCGCGGCACGCGCGGCTGGCCGGTGGTGATTGGCTTTGTCGTGCTGCTGCTGGCGCTGGTGCTGGGGACGACGGTTTTGAAATTGCAGGTGTTGCGCTGGCTGCTCACCACGTTCTCGGCGTTTTTCGCCATCGCGGTTCTCGTCATTTTCCAGCCGGAGCTGCGCCGGATGCTGGCCGAGCTGGGCAACCTGCCGCTGTTCGCCACCGCCAGCGAACAGCGCGAAAGCATCGAAGTCGTCATCCAGACCTGCGAGCGGCTCGCCGACGTGAAAATCGGCGCCCTCATCGCCATCGAGCAATCCATCCAATTGCAGGAGGCCGTCGAGTCGAGCCTGCCGGTGGATTGCGACGCCACGCCGGAAATGCTGGAGACGATTTTCTTCCCGAACAACGCGATTCACGACGGCGGCGTCATCATCAAGGGCGACCGCATCGCCTATGCCGCGTGCATTTTCCCGCTGACGCAGCGGCAGGATTTGAACAAGTCGCTCGGCACGCGCCACCGCGCGGCCATCGGCTTGAGCGAGGAGACCGACGCCGTCATCGTTGTCGTGTCCGAGGAGACGGGCATGATTTCGTATGCCTACAAAGGCCAGTTGGTGCGCGGCGTGACGCTGGAGGAATTGCGCTCGTTCCTGACCTCCGTGCTGTTGCAACCGGCAAAATCGCACAGCGTCGTCAAATGGCTTCGCGCGCGGTTCAACGAGCCCCGCAACCCCGGCCCGGCGGTCATCACGAAAAACGAACCGCGCCCGGCGCCGAAACCGACCGGCAAATAACCATTCAAATCCATGCGCGACTGGTTCATAAAAGATTTTGGCTGGAAATTGTTCTCCGCCTTTCTGGCATTGGCCATCTGGCTGACCGTCCACAAGATTCTTGATGAATCAGCGCCGTTGCCCGTCGTCGTGCCGCCCCTGCCGCCCAGCCCGGTGGCGACGACGTTCACCAACCTGCCCGTGCTCATCGTTTCCGCCGCCGCCGACGTGCGGGAATTTCAGGTCAAACCAAATGCGGTCACGGTCACCGTCAGCGGCCAGCCCCAAATCATGGCGGCGCTGCAGGCGGGACAGATTCACGCGCTCGTGGATTTGACCGGCATCGCCGCCGCGCGCGACCTGCGCCGGCGCGTGGAAATCTCAATGCCCGCCGGCGCGACCCTCGTGAACGTGGAACCGGCGGAAGTGAGCGTGGTCATCCCGGCGCAACTCAAAAAGCAATGAGCAACCCAAAAAAAATCTTCGGCACCGACGGCGTCCGCGGCACGGCGAACATCGAGCCGGTCACGGCGGAAACCGCGCTCAAGCTCGGCCGCGCCGCCGCGCACGTCTTCAAAAATCTCGAACGCCAGTCGCGCAGCCGCGGCAGGCACAAAATCGTCATCGGCAAGGACACGCGGCTGTCCAATTACATGCTCGAAAACGCCATCTCCTCCGGCATCCTTTCGATGGGCGTGGACGTGCTCTTCATCGGGCCGCTGCCGACGCCCGGCGTCGCATACGTCACGCGCAGTCTGCGCGCCGATGCCGGCATCGTCATCACCGCGTCGCACAATCCCTACGCCGACAACGGCATCAAATTTTTCCGCGCCGACGGCTACAAGCTCGACGACAAAATCGAGGATTCCATTGAACAGCTCGTTTTCAGCGGCGAAATAGAAAACATCCGCCCGACCGCCGCTGAAATCGGCAAGGCCGTCCGCATTGACGACGCGCTGGGCCGCTACATCGAATTTGCCAAGACGAGCTTCCCGAAAAACCTGACGCTCGAAGGCATGCGCGTCGTCGTGGATTGCGCGCACGGCGCAGCCTACAAATCCACGCCCTGCGTCCTGCGCGAACTCGGCGCGGAAGTCATTGTTTTTGGCAACCAGCCCGACGGCAAAAACATCAATGAA
>Ga0181520_10004322_pt1 | contig 23902 bp, 20 predicted proteins | sample PEATcosm2014_Bin_29_FD_132451 | JGI IMG/M metagenome (GOLD analysis project Ga0181520, IMG submission 132451) | Peatland microbial communities from MTU Mesocosm Facility, Houghton, MI, USA - PEATcosm2014_Bin02_30_metaG | ecosystem: Environmental > Terrestrial > Soil > Wetlands > Peat | place...
CGTCATCGACCATTCGGTCGTCGTCGATCATTTCGGTACTTCGAAGTCGCTGTCGCAGAACGTCACGCGCGAATACGAACAGAACCAGGAGCGCTATCGCTTCCTCAAGTGGGGCCAGCAGGCCTTCGCCAATTTCTCGGTCGTGCCGCCCGGCACCGGCATCTGCCATCAGGTCAATCTCGAATACCTCGCTCAGACTGTGTGGACGACGAAGGAGAAACGCAACGGCAAGACCGTCGAGTTTGCCTATCCCGACACGCTGGTCGGCACCGACAGCCACACGACGATGGTCAACGGCCTCGCGGCGCTCGGCTGGGGCGTCGGCGGCATCGAGGCCGAGGCGGCGATGCTCGGCCAGCCGCTGTCCATGCTGCTGCCCGAGGTGATCGGTTTCAAGCTCAGCGGCGAACTTCGCGAAGGCGTCACCGCGACCGATCTGGTGCTGACCGTCACCCAGATGCTTCGCAAGAAGGGCGTCGTCGGCAAGTTCGTCGAGTTCTTCGGCCCCGGCCTCAACGCGATGTCGGTCGCCGACCGCGCGACGCTCGCCAACATGGCACCGGAATATGGCGCGACCTGCGGCCTGTTCCCGATCGACGCGCAGGCGATCGCCTATCTCAAGGCGTCGGGCCGCAAGCCGGCGCGCGTCGCGCTGGTCGAGGCCTACGCCAAGGCGCAGGGGTTCTATCGCACCCGCCTGACCCCCGACCCGGTGTTCACCGACACGCTGGCGCTCGACCTCGGCGAAGTGACGCCGTCGATCGCCGGCCCCAAGCGGCCGCAGGATCGCGTCGCGCTCGCCGACGCCAAGTCGGGCTTCGCCGCGGCGGCGACCGGCGAATTCAAGCTCGGCGATCGGCTGGCCGAGCGTCATCTGGTCGACGGCGCAAACTTCGACCTCGGCCATGGCGACGTCGTCATCGCCGCCATCACCTCATGCACCAACACCTCCAATCCGAGCGTGATGGTCGCCGCCGGTCTGCTGGCTCGCAACGCGATCGCCAAGGGGATCACGGTCAAGCCGTGGGTGAAGACATCGCTCGCGCCCGGCAGCCAGGTCGTCGCCGACTATCTCCGCGAAGCCGGCCTGCAGAAGCCGCTCGACAAGCTCGGCTTCAACGTCGTCGGCTTCGGCTGCACCACCTGCATCGGCAATTCCGGCCCGCTGGCGCCGGAGATTTCGGCGACGATCGCCAAGCACGACCTCGTTGCTGCGGCGGTGCTGTCGGGCAACCGCAATTTCGAAGGCCGCGTCAATCCGGACGTGCGCGCCAACTACCTCGCCTCGCCGCCGCTGGTCGTCGCCTACGCGCTCGCCGGCTCGCTGCAGGTCGACCTGACCCGCGACGCGATCAGTCACGACAAGAAAGGCGCGCCGGTCTACCTCGCCGACATCTGGCCGTCGGCGCAGGAGATTCGCGACGTCATCGACGAGACGATCACCGCCAAGATGTTCAAGACAAAATACGCGAAGGTGTTCGACGGCGACGCCAACTGGCGCAAGGTCAAGGTCCCGGCGGGCCTTACCTACGCCTGGGACATGGGCTCAACCTACGTCCAGAACCCGCCCTATTTCGACGGCATGACGATGGAGCCCAAGCCCGTCCAGGACATCGAAAACGCGCGTATTCTCGGACTGTTCCTCGACTCGATCACCACCGACCACATCTCGCCGGCGGGCTCGATCCGCGCCTCGAGCCCGGCCGGGCAATATCTCGTCGAGCATCAGGTGAGCCCGGCCGATTTCAACCAGTACGGCACCCGCCGCGGCAACCACGAAGTGATGATGCGCGGGACCTTCGCCAACATCCGCATCAAGAACCAGATGGTGAAGGACGCGTCGGGCGCCGTCGTCGAAGGCGGCTTCACCCTCCACCAGCCGTCAGGCGAGCGGATGGCGATCTACGACGCGGCGATGCGCTACCAGCAGGAGAGCGCGCCGCTGGTCGTTTTCGCCGGCCGCGAATACGGCACCGGCTCGTCGCGCGACTGGGCGGCCAAGGGAACCAAGCTGCTCGGCGTCCGAGCGGTGATCGCCCAGAGCTTCGAGCGCATCCACCGTTCCAACCTGGTCGGTATGGGCGTTCTGCCGCTCGTGTTCGAGGAAGGGACGTCGTGGCCGTCGCTCGGCCTCAACGGCGACGAACAGGTGACGATCCACGGCCTCGCGTCCGGTCTCGAGCCGCGTCAGCGCCTCCAGGCGCTGATCGTGCGGCCCGACGGCTCGAGCCTGAGCGCGCCACTGATCTGCCGAATCGACACGCTCGACGAACTCGAATACTTCCGCTCCGGCGGCATCCTGCCTTACGTGCTGCGGCAGCTCGCCGCCTAAAGCCGGCCCTCGACCCAAGACGAAACAGAGCCGGCCTTGGCCGGCTCTTTTCGTTTGGCGGGAAGGCTGGGCGCGTCGACGCGGCGCCTAGGCGATCCGCCGCTGGCGCGCGCGGAGTTGCGCCCCGAACGCCTCCGCCGCCATCGGCTTGGCGAAGGCGTAGCCTTGAAGAATCGAACAGCCGAGGTCGCGCAGCAGCGCGGCGTGCTCCATCGTCTCGACCCCTTCGGCCGCGACTTCGATGTCGAGCGAGCGCCCGATTTCGACGATCGAGCGAACAAGCCGGCGCTGAGCGGTGGAGCGCACGATCGGCGTGACCAATTGGCGGTCGATCTTCAGCCGCCGCGGCTTGATCTTGGTCAGGCTGACGATCGAGGCGTAGCCGCTGCCGAAATCGTCGATCTCGATGTCGACGCCGAGCGCCTTGATCTGCTCGACGTTTTCGAAGAATCGATCGTCGCGCTCGTCGAGATAAATCGATTCGACAAGCTCGAACGACAGTTCGCCGGGCGCGATTTCGAGGGCGCTCAGCGCGTCGATGAGACCCTCCTCGTGCAGTCGGCGCAACGAGACGTTGACCGACAGCCGCGGCGGCTGCAGGCCTTCCGCGCGCCAGCGGCGGCACAGGGTGAGCGCGCTCTCGAGCACCGCGCGATCGATCGCGGCGATGACGGTCAGTTCTTCGGCGATCTCGATAAACTCGGCGGGGGCAAGGACGCCGCGAGTCGGGTGTCGCCAACGCGCCAGCGCCTCGACGCCGACGATTTCGAGACTGCGAGAATCGACTTGCGGTTGAAAATAGGGAATGAACTCGCCGCGCTCCAGCCCGCCGATGATGCTGTCGCCCGTGCGCCTAGCGTCGATGATCTCGGCTTGGAGGGCGGCGGTGTAGAACTCGAAGCGATTGCGGCCGAGACTCTTGGCGCGATAAAGGGCGAGATCGGCGTCGACCAGAAGCCGCTGGCGATCGACGTCGGCGCCGTAAGCGGCGGCGATGCCGATGCTCATCCCGAGGCGGCACTCATGGCCGTCGTGGTCGATCGGTTTGCTGACGTCGTCGATGATTTGCTGCGCCAGCGCGTCGAATCCGACCATGCCGCCATCGGCGTTGCAAACAACGACGAATTCGTCGCCGCCAGTGCGGGCGACGAAGTCGTTAGGGCGCAAATGGCGGCGGATCGTCTCCGCAGTGTGAATGAGCATCGCGTCGCCGGCCGAATGGCCGAGCGTGTCGTTGATCTGCTTGAAGTCGTCGAGATCGACCTGCAGCAGCGCCACTCCGCCGCCGGATTTGGCGCAACGAGCGGCGTGCTCGGCGAGCGCGCGCTCGAGATACAAGCGGTTGGGCAGGCGGGTGAGAAAATCGTGCAGCGAGTTGTATTCGATGTCGGCGCGCGCGGCTTCGAGCTCGGCGTTGCGCGCCTCCGTCAGCGCCTTGGAGCGCTTGAGCTCTTCGGTCAGCGCGACGTCGGCGGTGACGTCCCAGGCGACGCCGACGAGTTTCGGGGCGCCGTCGGGCGTCGAGCAGACCTTGCCGATGCCGCGGACGACGCGGGTGTGTCCGTCTCTGAGTCTTATCCTGTACTGCGATTCGTAGCGCCCTCTGCCACGAATCGCCGTCATGAGGTCGTTGACTGCGCGCTCGGCGTCTTCGGGGTCGAGGCTCGCGCGCCACTCCTCGAAGTGGTGAACGGCGCCGCTCTGCGAATACTTGTGGATCTCTGTCAACCGATCGTCCCAGACGAGTTCGTCCGAATCGATGTTGTATTCCCATACGCTGACCTTGGAGGCGTCGAGCGCCAGCTCGAGACGTTGCGACACGCGCTCGAGCTCGCTCTCGCGTCGGCGCTGGTCGGCGTAATGGTCGCGCCGCTCCTCGATCAGACGGCCGGCCAGCCAGGCCGGCGCGACGATCAAGGCGCCCGCCAGGACGATGATCAGCCGCGTCCACCACTGGCCAGAAAGGGCGGCCGCCCAGCCTCCCTGCGGAACGGCGGCGAGCGTCCAGACGCCGGAGGGAACGTTGACGTCGCGCGTCACCGGGTTTTCGCCAAACACCCGCGTGTCGCCGAAGAAGCTGGGCGCGTCCTGTCCCTGTCCGTCGCGGCCGGCGATCGCGACGTCGATCGGCAGGTCGCGATTGTAGAGGCCGGCGTCGCGATAGAGAGCGTCGAGGTCGATGGTCGCTGCGACGATGCCCCAGAAACGCCGGGTCTCGTCTCCCCCGTCGACGAACACCGGCACCCGGGCGATGAAGCCGCGGCCGCCCTGAACGAGGTCGACTGGACCGGCGAGCACGACGTCGCCGCTGTCGCGCGCGCGCAGGGCCGCCTCGCGCTGCTGATCGTTCTTGGCGTAGTCGAGACCGATCGCCTTCTCGTTGCCCTTAAGCGGGCATTCGTAGGCGATGACCAGCCCCGGCGCGATGGCGATGTTGCGCAGCAGCGAATCCGAGCGCATCACATGGGCGCACAGCGCCTCGAAGGTCGCCGGGTCAAAGTTGGCCCGGATGGCGATGTCGGCCGCGAGACCGCGCACAAGCTGGACCTCGCCCCGGATGTCGCCTTCGAGCCGGTCCTGGATCAGGTTGAGCGCCGACAGCGCCTCGGATCGGGCGCGGGCGAGCGCAAGCTGCTTCTGCTGCCCGTCGGCGGCGACGCCAAGAAAAGTCGCGACCACGGCCGCGATCACCGCCGGCGTGAGGGCCGGGCGGCGCAGCCGATCGAAGAAGGCGCGCGGATTCAAGCGACGATATCCTCGCGGATCGCCGAGGGGACCCGGCGCCGACAGAAATGACTATGCGGAAGGCGATTGAGCCTTTGCTTAATGCAATCGGCGGCGCCGCAAGCAAGTCGCCGCGACGCTTAACTGAAAGTTAAGCCACGGCGCTGATTTGGCGCGCCGCGCCAGCCCGGTCTATGGTGCGCCGCATTTTCGAGGAAGGACGATGGAGAGTACGTTCGAACACACCCATTTCGGCGAACGAACGGTTCGTCTCGACGAAAAACAGGGACTGGTCGACGCGGTGTTTCATAACGTCGCCGATCGCTACGATCTGATGAACGACCTGATGTCGTTCGGCCTGCATCGGCTGTGGAAGGACGCGTTCGTCGCCAAGTTGCGGCCGCCGCGTGGTCGCCCATTTCGCCTTCTCGACGTCGCCGGCGGCACCGGCGACATCGCCTTCCGCGTCGCGGCGGCTGGCGGCTCGGCGACCGAGGTTACCGTCGTCGACGTCAATCCCGACATGTTGCGCGTCGGCGCCGAGCGGGCGGGCAAGCGACGCGAAGGCGAGCGCGTGCGTTTCGTCGAAGGCAACGCGGAGGCGCTGCCGCTGCCAGACTCTTGGTTTGACGCTTATTCGATCGCCTTCGGCATCCGCAATGTGCCGCGCATCGAGCGCGCGCTTGCCGAAGCCTACCGCACGCTCAAGCGAGGCGGGCGATTCCTGTGTCTCGAATTTTCGCGCGTCGACGTGCCGGTGTTCGATCGCCTCTACGCCGCCTATTCCGATGCGGCGATCCCGGCGATCGGCAAGGCGGTGACCGACGATGGGCCCGCCTATCGCTATCTCGTCGAATCGATTCGCAAATTCCCGCCGCCCGAGCGCTTCGCCGACATGGTTGCGGCGGCCGGCTTCGCACGCGTCGATTTCACCCGACTGACCGGCGGCGTGGTGGCGATCCACTCGGGCTGGAAACTCTGAATTTGCCGCGCCTGACCAACCTTGGACACGTCCTCAGGCTGACGCGGGCCGGCTTCGTCCTCGCCCGCGAAGGCGCCTTCGTCGACCTCGATCCCTCGACGCTGCCGCCGCTGGCCCGCCTTCCGCTGTTCCTCGCCAACCTCCTGGCGCGGGGCGGCGCGAACGGATTCAGCGGCCTGGCGGCGGCAATCGATCGGCTCGGCCCGTCCTACGTCAAGCTCGGTCAGTTTCTCGCCACGCGGCCCGACATCGTCGGCCCTCGGGTCGCGGTCGAACTGGAGAAGCTTCAGGACCGCATGACTCCCGTCGACCGCGTCGCCGCCGTCGCCGCGCTCGAAGCCGCGTTCGGCGCGCCGATCGACTCGCTGTTCGTCGAATTCGGCGAGCCGGTCGCCGCCGCGTCGATCGCCCAGGTGCACAAGGCGCGGGTGCGCGACGCCGCAGGCGAACGCGACGTCGCGGTCAAGCTCATCAGACCCGGCGTCGAGCGGCGCTTCGCGCGCGACCTCTCCGACATGTTCTACGCTGCGCGCAGCGCCGAGCGATTCGAGCCGCGGTTGCGCCGACTGCGCCTGGTCGAAGTGGTCGAGACGCTGGCGCGCAGCGTCAAGGTCGAGATGGACTTCCGGCTCGAAGCGGCGGCGGCTTCCGAATTCGCCGAAAACCTCGCCGACGATCCCGGGTTCCGCGCGCCGAAGATCGATTGGGACCGTACGACCCGCTCGGCGCTGACGATGGAGTGGATCGACGGCACGCCGCTCAGCGACCCCGCGCGCCTCGCCGAACTCGGCTTCGACGCCCCCAAACTCGGCCGGGCCCTGATCCAGTCGTTCCTGCGCCACGCGCTGCGCGACGGTTTCTTCCACGCCGACATGCACCAGGGCAATTTCTTCGTCGACGCCGAGGGACGCATCGTCGCGATCGATTTCGGCATCATGGGGCGGCTTGGCCGCAAGGAGCGGCGATTCCTCGCCGAGATCCTCTATGGCTTCATTCGCCGCGACTATCGGCGCGTAGCGGAAGTCCATTTCGAAGCCGGATATGTGCCCGCCACACATCGGGTCGAGGATTTCGCCCAGGCGATCCGCGCTGTCGGCGAGCCGATTCACGCCCGCACCGCCGACCAGATCTCGATGGCCAAGCTGCTGACGCTGCTGTTCGAGATCACCGGCCTGTTCGACATGTCGACCCGGCTCGAGCTGGTGATGCTGCAGAAGACGATGGTTGTGGTCGAAGGCGTCGCGCGCAAACTCGACCCGCACCTCGACATGTGGGCGACCGCCGAGCCGGTCGTCGGCGGCTGGATCGCCGAGAACCTCGGCCCGCGCGGCCGGATCGAGGACATCGGCGGGACGCTGGCGCAGATGGGGCGGCTGTTGATCGACGCCCCGGAACGGCTTGAGCGCCTCGCGCGCCGTCTTGAGGCGGACGACGATTGGCGCGGCGGGCGGTCGACGGAGCCGCCCCGCCGCGGAATTGCAATCCCCGCCGCGCTTTGGGCGATTGTCGGCATACTCCTCCTGCTACTTTATCACTTTCGCTAACCCGAGGGAAAGAAAGAAAATTTTATCTACATGACGCGACTGGACGCAGCTTCGCCATTGCACAACTGTTGATCCCGGCCTTATGTTGAACGGGGCAGCGCCGTGGACGAGGCGGACCGTCCGCCGCCGCGCCCCGAAGACCAGAGGCATGACCGCACAGACACTCGCGAGCGCCCGCGTCCTGTTGATCATTGGCGGCGGCGTCGCGGCCTATAAGTCGCTCGACTTGATTCGCCGCCTGCGCGAACGCGGCGCAACGGTGCGCGTCGTCATGACCGCCGCGGCCCAGCGGTTCGTCACGCCTCTTTCGGCCGAGGCGCTCAGCGGCGAGCCGGTGCGCACCGACCTGTTCGCCTCGACGGAACAATCGGGCATGGGCCACATCGAGTTTTCGCGCGAGGTCGACCTCCTGGTCGTCGCGCCGGCGACCGCTGACCTTATCGCCCACATGGCGCTCGGCCTCGCCGACGATCTCGCGACGACGACGCTGCTGGCGACCGACAAGCGCGCGTTGATCGCTCCCGCCATGAACCTGCGCATGTGGCTGCACCCCGCGACCCAACGCAACGTTGCGACCCTGCGCGGCGACGGCGTGCTGATCGTCGGGCCGGACGATGGCGAAATGGCCTGCGGCGAATATGGGCCCGGCCGCATGGCCGAGCCTCTGGCGATCGTCGCGGCGGTCGAACGCGCGTTGCTGGCGCCGACCGCCATTCCGCTGCCGCCCGGCGTCGGCCTTCTGCGCGGCGGCGCGCTCGCCGGCCGACGAGTCGTCGTCACGTCGGGCCCCACTCACGAGCCGATCGACCCCGTCCGTTACCTCGGCAATCGCTCTTCCGGCCGCCAGGGTCACGCAATCGCCGAGGCGGCGCACGCGGCTGGGGCGGAGACCATCCTCGTCAGCGGCCCGACCGCGCTCGCCGATCCGCCCGGCGTCAAGGTCGTCAAGGTCGAGACGGCGCGCGAAATGCGCGATGCGGCGGTCGCTGCGCTGCCGGCGGACATCTTCGTCGCGGCGGCCGCGGTCGCCGACTGGCGGGTCGAAGACGCCTCCGGACAGAAGATCAAGAAGGGCGGCGACGGCCCCCCTGTCCTTCGGCTCACGGAGAATCCCGACATTCTCGCCGAGGTCTCGGCGCGCCGCGGCGATCGACCTGCGCTCGTCGTCGGCTTCGCCGCTGAAACGCAGACGGTGATCGACAACGCGCGCGCCAAGCTCGCGCGCAAGGGCTGCGACCTCATCGTCGCCAACAGCGTCGCGCCCGGCGAAGGGACGTTCGGCGGCGCCGAGAACAAAGTGACGATCGTCGCCGCCGACGGGATCGAACAATGGCCGCGCATGAGCAAGACCGAGGTCGCCAGCGCGCTGGTCGCCCTCATCGCTCGCAAGCTGACGGGGGCGCCATGATCGACGTGCGCATTCGCCAGTTGCCACATGCGCGAGGCCTGCCGCCGCCGCGCTACCTGAGCGCCGGCGCCGCGGGCATGGATCTCGTGGCCGCGATGCCGGAAGGCGACGAGATCGTGCTCGACCCGGGCCAGCGGGCGTTGATACCGACCGGCGTCGCGATCGAACTGCCGAACGGATACGAAGCGCAGGTGCGCCCGCGCTCCGGCCTCGCGCTCAAGGACGGGATCACGGTGCTCAACAGCCCGGGAACAATCGACGCGGATTACCGCGGCGAGATCGGCGTCATTTTGATCAATTTCGGACAAAGCCCTTTTTCCGTTCGGCGGGGCGCGCGCGTAGCGCAACTCGTCGTCAACCCAGTCGTGCGCGTCGCCCTCATTGCAAGCGACGCACTCGAAGCGAGCGAGCGCGGTGCGAAAGGCTTCGGTTCCACCGGCCGCTCAGACGAGGAGAAATAGAATGAACCTCTTGTCGAGACGCAGCCTGCTCGCCATCGCGGCGGTCATCGATATCGCATTGCACTCGCGCGCGTCGCCGGTCGCGGCCAAGGCGCTCGCCGCCCGCCACAAACTGCCGCCGCGACATCTCGAAACGCTGTTGCAGGGTCTCGTCCACGCCAAGATTCTCAAGGGCGTGCGCGGACCGCGCGGCGGCTACGAACTCGCGCGCGAACGCCGCCGCATCTCGTTGGGCGAAATTGTCCGCACCTCGGTCGGCCTCAGCACCGCCGAACCGGACGAGATCGGCTCGCACTCCAAGCTGGTCGAGAAGATCGTCGACCCGGCCGTGCGGCGCGCTGGCGAGTCCTTTCTTGTCAATCTCGACGCGATCACCGTCGAGCAATTGTGCGAAGAGGCGGAACGCGCCCATATTCTCGAAGAAGAGAAGGCGGCGGGAGATTTCGCGATCTAATTCAGTTAGTCTACAAATTCCATATGACAAAGCCGGTTAAATATGCAATCTGGGAGAAAACGGTCGCCCGACTGATCGGGCGACCCATGGAGGCATAGGTCAATGTCGGAAGCCGGCAGGGATAGGAAAAGCGATGCGTCGCGGCCGCGCGGCCGCGGTCGCGTCTATTCGTCGATCACCGAGACGGTTGGCGAGACGCCGCTGGTCAGGATCGACCGCATCGCCCGCGAACGCGGCGTGCGCGCCAACTTGCTAGCCAAACTCGAGTTCTTCAACCCGATCGCCAGCGTCAAGGACCGCATCGGCGTGGCGATGATCGATGCGCTCGAGGCGCAAGGGCGGGTCGGACCGGGGCGCGGCGTGATCATCGAGCCGACTTCCGGCAACACCGGCATCGCGCTCGCTTTCGTCGCCGCGGCGCGTGGTTACAAACTGACGCTGGTGATGCCGGAATCGATGTCGATCGAGCGGCGCAAGATGCTTGCCCTGCTCGGCGCCGAGCTGGTGCTGACCCCCGCCTCGCTCGGCATGAAAGGCGCAATCGCCAAAGCCAACGAGCTCGTCGCCGCGACGCCCGGCGCGGTCATGCCGCAGCAGTTCGAGAACCCCGCCAATCCGGAAATCCACCGCCGCACCACCGCCGAGGAAATCTGGAACGACACTCAAGGCGCCGTGGACGTCTTGGTCGCCGGCGTCGGCACCGGCGGCACGCTGACCGGCGTCGCTCAGGTTCTGAAGGCGCGCAAGCCGGGCGTAAAAGTGATCGCGGTGGAGCCGGAAGACTCGGCCGTGCTGTCCGGCTGCGCGCCGGGGCCGCACAAGATCCAGGGGCTCGGCGCCGGATTCGCCCCGCCGATCCTCGACCGCAGCGTGATCGACGAGGTCGTCGCCATCGGCAACCAGACGGCGTTCGACACCGCGCGTCTCATCGCGCGGCTCGAGGGCATTCCGGTCGGCATCTCTTCCGGCGCCGCGGTGGCGGCGGCGATTGACGTCGCGCGACGGCCGGAGAACGACGGCAAGACCATCGTGGTCATCATCCCCGACTTCGCCGAACGCTACCTGTCGACGGCGCTGTTCGAAGGGCTGTAGGCGACGCTCACGCCGCGCCCTTCGTTTCGCCGATGATCCCGCGCGTCAGCGACCCATCGGTCGGATAGAGCGGAATCAGGCACGCCTGCAGCGCGTGATAGAGGTCAGGCTTGCCGACGAAATAGCCGTCGATCGGCTGGAGCGAATCGTCGAGCTGCGGCAGCCAGCCGCCGTCGCGCCGGTCGATCAAGCGGCGCGCGGCGAAGTCCCACAGCCGCCGGTACCACGCTTCGATTTCGGCGCCGCCGTCGAGCGCGCCGAGGAACGTCGCCGCGCCGATTCCCTCGCAGACCGGCCACCACAGCCGATCGCGCACGCGCGGCGCGCCGTTCCATTCGAGCGTGTAGTAGAGGCCGCCGCGCGTCTTGTCCCATCCTTCGGCGGTGGCGCGCGCGAACAGGCCGCGCGCGGCTTCGGGCAGCCAGGCGAGGCGGCGACCGCCGAGCGCCCACAGCTGCAAGGCCAGCCGCGTCCATTCGAGCGAATGGCCTGGGGTCACGCCGTAGGGGCGGAACATGTCGGAGCCCTTGTAGTCGCGATCAACCGTCCAGTCGGCGCGATAGTGCTCGGGCACGCGCCAATCGTAGGCGGAAGCGGAGCGGCGCAGGATCAGGTCGGCGACGCTCTCGGCCTTGGCGAGAAAACTGGCGTCGCCGGTCGCTTCGAAGGCCGCCATCAGCGCCTCGGTCAGGTGCATGTTGGCGTTCTGGCCGCGATAGTCGGAGAACGACGTCCAATCCTCGTGGAACTCCTCGGCGCTGGCGCCATGCGCCTTGTCCCAGAAGCGCGTCTCGAGAATTTCGGCGATATCGGCGAGCAGCGCGTCGGCGTCAGGATGGCCGACGCATTTGGCGCTCGCCGCCGCGAGCAGAACGAAGGCGTGACCGTAAGCGAGCTTGTCGCGCTCGCGCGGGCCGTCGTCGTCGAACGACCAGAAGTAGCCGCCATGCTTGGCGTCGCGATGGCGCTCGCGGATCGCCTTCACGCCGTGATCGACGATGTCGGCGGCGCCAGGCCGACCGAGCAGATGCGCGATGGCGAAGCCATGGACCATGCGCGTCGTCTCGTGCAGCGGCCGGACGCGCTCGCTCGCCAGCGGCCGGCCGCGCCTATCGAGATTGGCGAAGCCGCCCGACGGATCGATCAGGTCCGGCTCGTAGAACGCCAGCAGCGAATCGGCCTCGTCGGCGAGCCAGCGGCGGTGGGCGGGGCGGGCGCGCCAGAATGGCGGCGCAACGGGCAGGGTCATGGTTTTAGCGTCTCCTCCGCGGCGGAATCTGCGGCCTTTTGTTCCGCGACGCCAGTCCCCCTCTCGCCGCATGCGGACGGGGGCGAGCAAAGGTTGTGGCGCCGCGCCCGGCAAGCTGGCATAAGTCGGCGATGACGACGAGCGAATCCCTCGGTCCGACGGCGTCCGCCGACGTCGACGCCGGTTTCGGCGTCTACATCCACTGGCCGTTCTGCCTCGCCAAATGCCCCTATTGCGATTTCAACTCGCATGTGCGGGCCGAGCCGGTGGACGAGGAGCGATTCGTCGCCGCTTTCAAGACCGAGATCGCCCATCGCGCCGCGCTGACGCGGGGGCGCGAGGCGCGCTCGATCTTCTTCGGCGGCGGCACGCCGTCGCTGATGAAGCCGCAGACGGTGCAGAGCCTGATCGACGCGGTGGCCGCCGCCTGGCCGCTCGCCGCCGACGCCGAGATCACCCTCGAGGCCAATCCCACCAGCGTCGAGGCCGGGCGCTTCCGGGGCTATCGCGCCGCCGGCGTCAACCGCATTTCGATCGGCGTCCAGGCGCTCGACGACGCCGACCTCAAGGCGCTCGGCCGCCGCCACGACGTCGCCGAGGCGGTCGAGGCGGTCAAGACCGCGGCGGCGATCTTCCCGCGCACTTCCTTCGACCTCATCTACGCCCGCCCCGGCCAGACCGAGGCCGCCTGGCGCGCCGAACTGACGAGGGCGATGGCGATGGCCGGCGAGCATTTGTCGATCTACCAGCTCACCATCGAGCCCGACACGATCTTCGAGCGGCTGTGGCGCGCCGGCAAACTGGCGACGCCGGACGAAGAGCTCGGCCGGGCGCTGTTCGACGCGACGCAGGAGATCGCCGAGGCGCACGGCCTGCCGGCCTACGAGGTCTCCAACCACGCCCGGCCGGGCGCCGAATGCCGGCACAACTTGGTCTATTGGCGCTACGGCGAATATGTCGGAATCGGCCCCGGCGCGCATGGCCGCATCCTCGGCCGCGACGGACGCCGCGCCCAGGCGACCGAGAAGCACCCGGAAATGTGGCTGACCCAGGTCGAGAGCGAAGGCCACGGCCTGATCGAGAACGCGCCGCTTTCCGCCGAGGAACAGGGCGACGAATTCCTGCTGATGGGGCTGCGCTTGCGCGAGGGGATCGACTCGGCCCGCTTCACGCGGCTCAGCGGCCGGACGCTGCGCCGCCGCCAGATCGACGACCTCGTCAGCGAAGGCTTCATCGAGGAGACGCGCGAGGGCCGCATCCGCGTCACCAGCGCCGGCGCCCCGCTGCTCGACTCGGTCGTCGCCGACCTCGCGGCTTAGAGCGGGCGGCAATTCAATAGAACGCGCCGCCCTTACGGTTGTCGCCTTCAGAGCGCGCGCCGCCCGTTCCCCCGCGCGAGACGCGGGGGAGGATAAGGGGGCCGACGGCGCGCGGCGGGTCGAATGGCTCGAGGCCGGCGCCGTTTTCCGGCGCGTGGGTTTGTCTTCAACGCCCTGCGGGGAAATTGTCCGCCGCCGCGCCGGAACCCGCGGCTTCGTCAAGCCGCGTCAAGCGCCGGCGTCAAGTTTCGTCAAGTCCTGTCAAGTTTCGTCAAGTCTCGTCAAGGCTTGGCTTGACGGCGACTTCTGCAATTTCAACGACTTGCCCGGCAAACCGTTGACATCCGCGCTGCTGCCGGAACTCACGCGGCCGACGCGGCTTGAGCCCGTTCCGGCCGATGAAACAAGGATAGCGCGGCTTTCGCCGTCGGCAAAGACATTGTCGGCTCCACGCCGGCAGGACCTACATTTTCTTCAACGGCGACAAGAACTTGCCCGCGACGGCCGGAGCGGTTGCGCTCGCGTCACCCGCCGCGGTCGTTGACGATCTGGCTGACCAGCAGGTCGATGCGCGCCGCCTGGCCTTCCGGCGGGATGCGGCCGCCGCGACGCAGGACCGCCAAGCCATGCAGCGCGGCCCAGGCGACTTCCGCCCGCAGGTCGGAATGCGCGTCAAACGGCCTGAGCGCGTCGACCAGTTCGCCGAAGGCCGCCTTCAAGGCCGACGGCGTGTCGTCGCTGGCGAACTTCAGGTCGATCGGCAGCACGAACATCGCCTCATAGAGCGCCGGCCGCTCGGCGGCGAAGGCCAGGTAGGCGCCGCAGACCGCCCGCAACGCCAGCCGCGGTTCGTCGACAGTCGACCGCGCCTGGCGCAATTGGACGGCGAGATCGGCGAAGCCCTCGATCGCGACGGCGCGCACGATCGCGTCCTTGCCGTCAAAATGGCTGTAGAGCACCGGCTGGCTGTACTCCACGAGCTCGGCCAAGCGACGCGTGGTCACCGCCTCCCAGCCTTCCGCCTCGGCGAGTTCGCGCGCCGCCGCAATGATCAGGTCATGGCGCTGGGCGCGTTGGCGGAGGCGACGCTCGGTGACGGACATGGGCCTCTTCTACTGCCGCTTGGAAATTTGTCAATGCTAGATTTTGTCGTTGACATTATTTCTAGCGCTGCTAGATTCGGTTCTGCAAACAGGAGAACTTCCATGCTCACTGCCATCGCTTCCATCGTCTCCGGCGTCATCGGCGTCGCCATCGTCTTCCTCGGCGCGCGCTTCCTTTTGGCGCCGCAGACCGCCGCCGCCGGCTACGGCGTTCCGGTCGAGCCGCCGCGCGCGCAAGCCCAGCCCGGCGGCCCTTACCCCTGGCTTTACGTGAAGGGGGTGCGCGACATCGCCTCGGGGATCTTCACCTTCATTCTGCTCATCAACCAGGCGCCGCACGTGCTGGGCGCCTTCATGGCCGCCGCTGTGATCATTCCGGTCGGCGACGCGGCGATCGTGCTGCGCAGCGGCGGAACCCGCGCGACGGCGTTCGGCATCCACGGCGTCACCGCCGTGGTCATGGCGGCCACGGGCGCCGCGCTGCTCATGGCCTGAGCGCCGCTTGATCCCTTCAATCTCTCGCCAGGGGAGCAAAGCCATGACCCTGCTCGGCGCCTCCGCCGCCGCCCTGCTGGCGTGGCTGCTCGCCCTCGCCTTTTTCGGCGCCGGCGTCGTCAACGCGGCCGGCTCGGCCGCGATCGAGGACGAATGCGTTCGCTGGCCTACCCGCGCTGGTGGAATCTCGCGACCGGCGGGCTGGAGGCGCTGACGGCCGCGCTCATCGCAACGCCGGCCGCGCGCGTCGCCGGCCTTACGCTCGGCGCGGCCCTTTTTCCAAACCGCCGACCCTGTCAATGACGCGGCTGAAGCCGCGCCGCCTTCGACGGCAGCCGCAAGGCTGTCATTGACAGGGTCGGCGGTTTGGAACGGTTTCGCAGACAAGAGATTGACGGCGAGGTTCGTTCCGCTTCGAGACCGCAATCCGGGCGATCCAGGCGGCGCGAATTCTTAGAAGGAAGAATTGAATGCACTGTCACCTTAATGCCTTAATGCCTTAATGCCGTAATGCCGCTGCGCGGGGTCACTTCAACGGGAACGGTCATTGTCCTGCGCCTCTCGCTGCGCCGCGGTTGGATCCGCCTGCGAATTTCCCCGAGGATGACCCGGGAAAAGGCGGGATCGCGTTGAAGCGCCGCCCTTGCCCGGTTCAGTCCGCGCGATCCGATCTCGCCGCGACCCGCGTCAAGCCAGCGACTTGCGAGCGCACGCGCCGAAGAGATCGGATTGTGGTCGCGCCGGAGACGGCGCCGCCGCGATCGTTCGCGATCCCAGCAGCCTCGGAGAGTACTCACGACCAGGCAATCGCCGCCGTGCGTACTTTCCGACTCTCGTCGCCGCAAAACGTCAACGACTAGATTTGCGTCCGGCGCCGCGAAACGCGCCAGGACAGGCAAGCGCCCGAGACCGAATCGACGGTCGCGAGCGTCACGATCTTTAGCGACGAAGGATGTCCGCGGCGAAAGCTTCGCAGAACCCCGCTCCGCCCCGAACGCCGCCGACCGGCCAACGCGTTGAGATGTCCGTGTCCGCGCGAGTTCCGCGCAAACAAGGGAGCAAGTCTCATGCCGATCACTTCCGCCAGTCGAACCGGCGCCGAGCGCAACGCGGCCTCGCCCCGCCCCGTGACGGAATCGCGCCCTCCCTCGCCGTCGCCGCCGCGCGCATTGTTCACGGCGTGGCTTGCCGTAGTGCTCGTCGTCGTCCTCTTTTCCGGCGGCCTGTTCGGCTACGACCAAGGCGTCATTTCCGGCGCCCTGACCGGCATCAAATCGACGTTCACGCTCAGTCCCTTGATCGTCGAAGTCGTCACCAGCTGGGTCACGTTGGGCGCGCTGCTCGGCGCGCTCGTGGCCGGCGAACTCGCCGACAACATCGGCCGCAGGCGCACCGTGCTCATCGCTGGCGCCTTGTTCACCGTCGGCGCCGCGATTCAGGCGTTTGCGCCGGACGCGGCGATTCTCGTGGTCGGGCGGCTCGTGATCGGCGCAGGCGTCGGCGTCGCCGCCGTCGCAGCGCCGTTGTACGCCGCGGAACTCGCGCCGGCCTCTTGGCGAGGTCGGTTTGTTTCGGCGTATCAGCTCGCGATTACGGTCGGCATCTTCCTCGCCTATCTCGTCGACGGTTGGCTGTCCTCGAAAACCGACTGGCGGATCATGCTCGGCGCAGCCGCCGTGCCCGGTCTGCTGCTTTTCTTCGTCGCCTTGTTCGCGCCGGAGTCGCCACGCTGGTTGATGAAGATGCGGCGTCGCAGCGACGCTGCGCACGAAATGCAGAAGATCGCTCCGGCCGGCGACGACGTCGAAGCGAACCTGGACGAAATTGCTGCGGCTTTGAATCATGAGTCCAGCGGCGGGAGCTGGGGCGAAGTCTTCCGCCGCGACTGGCGCCGTCCGCTCATGGTCGGACTTGGGCTGGCGATCTTTCAGCAGGTGACCGGAATCAACGCCATCATCTATTACGCCGATCAGATCTTCGGCGCGGCGGGTTTCGCCACCGAGGCGGCGCGTACGACGGCGACGACCTGGGCGATTGGGGCCGTGAACGTGGTGTCGACCCTGATCGCGATCGCTTTCATCGATCATTTGGGCCGGCGCAAACTTCTGCTCGCCGGTTTGATCGGCATGGGCGCCAGCCTGATCGTCGTGGGCGCCGCTTTTCAATTCATTTCGATACCGGCGCCCGGCGTGACCGCCGCGGCATCGGCAGGTCCGAGCGTCGCCGGGGTCGTGACGCTCCTGGGTCTGGTCGCATTCATCGTCTCGTTCGCGTTTTCGCTCGGCCCGGTGGTGTGGACGGTGATCAATGAAATCTTCCCAGGGCGCATCCGCGGGCGGGCGGTGGCGCTCTGCACCGCCGTCAACTGGGGCTCGGCGTTTCTGGTCAGCCAGTTCTTTCTTTCGCTTGTCGCCGCGATCGGCAGCTCGGCGACGTTCTGGTTGTTCGCCACGTTCAGCGTGATCGGCTGGATCTGGGTCTACATCTACGTTCCGGAGACCAAGGGCCAGACGCTCGAGCAGATCCAGGGGATCTGGAAGGGACTGCGCCAATGATGCTCATCGCTGGCGACATCGGCGCCACGACGACCCGCCTGGCGCTCGTCTCGACTCAAACGGGGCCGCGCCGCTTCATCGCCGAACAGGAATTTCACACCGCCGACTACAAGGGTTTGCAGCCGGTGGTCGAGGCGTTCCTGGCCAATACCGGGGGGCGCGCGGACGCCGCGTGCTTCGACGTCGCGGGGCCGGTGATCGGCGGACGCGCCCACCTGACAAATCTGCCTTGGGAGTTCGACGAGGCGGCGCTTTGTCGCGAGCTCAAACTCCAGCACGTCACGCTGCTCAACGATTTGCGCGCCATCGCGCACGCCGTCCCGCATCTGCTGCAGGAGGAAATGGTCGTCATCAACGCCGGCAAGGCCGTAGAACATTCGGCGATCGCCGTCATGGCGCCCGGCACCGGGCTTGGCGAAGCTTTCCTGATCTGGGGCGGCAAGAACTACATCGCCTGCTCTTCCGAGGGCGGACACGCCGACTTTGGGCCCACCAACCCGACCCAGGTCGGGCTGCTGGCGTTTCTGACCTCCCGCTATCGCCACGCCGCCTACGAGCGGGTTTGCGCCGGCTCCGGCATGCCCGACGTCTACGACTACGTCCGTTCGCTCGATCCGGCGGCGGAAGTCCCGGCCTTCGCCGCCTTGTTGCTGGCCGCGACGGATCGCACCCCGCCCATCCTCGAAGCCGCCCTGAACGGCGGCGCCAACAATCCGCTCGCGGCGCAAACCCTGCGAATCGTCATCGACGCCTGGGGCGCGGAGGCCGGCAATCTCGCGCTCAAGGTCCTGTCGACCGGCGGCGTCTATTTCGCCGGCGGGCTGCCGCCGCGATTGCTGCCGCAGCTCAAGGACGGCGCCTTCATGCAGGCGTTCAGCGCCAAGGGCCGCTTCGCCGATTTGCTGCACGCGATGCCCGTCCATGTCGTCATCGTCAACGCCGCCCTGTTGGGGGCGGCGATCTATGGTCTGGAGCACGAAATCGGGTAAGGGAAACTGCGGTCAAGGAAGCGGGGCCCGTCAGAGCCCGAGCTGCGGCTGCGATGCGTTACGTAACGGTGACAGTGCATGGGCTGCATCCTTCCGCCAGTCGCGATTGTGCGGTCCGGACTCGGCGTAGGTATGTTCCGAGTCTGTCCGCCGGACCGCGACTGGGGATAGATCAAGCAGGATCGCGCGCTCGACGTCGCGTCGCCGGAAATGCCGAATCCATCGAGGGCCGCCAGGAGATGAGCAAGCCCGTTCGCAAAGCCGTGCTGCCCGTGGCGGGTCTGGGAACGCGCCTTCTGCCGGCGACCAAGTCGATCCCGAAAGAAATGCTGCCGATCGTCGATCGACCGATTGTGCAACACGTGATCGACGAGGCCCGTGAGGCGGGGGTGGAGGAATTCATCTTCGTCACCGGGCGCAACAAGAGCGTGATCGAGGACTATTTCGACGTGTCCTACGAGCTCGAAGACATTTTGCGGCGGGGCGGCAAGATCAAGGAACGCGAAGCGCTGATGGCCGACCTTCCCAAGGCCGGCTTTGCTTCCTTCACCCGCCAGCACGCCCCTCTCGGCCTCGGCCACGCGGTGTGGTGCGCGCGCAAACTCGTCGGCGCCGAGCCGTTTGCGTTGCTGTTGCCCGACATGGTCACCATGGCTGGCGCGCGCAAGAGCCGTTGCCTCGCCCAATGCGTGGAAGCCTACGCCGAGCACGGCGGCAATGTCGTCGCGGTCGAAGAGGTTCCCTACGAGCAGACCGGCCAGTACGGCGTGGTCGCGATCGGCGCCGATTTCGGACATGCGTTCGAGATCAAGGGCATGATCGAAAAGCCGGCCAAAGGGACGGCGCCTTCGAACCTGATCATCTCCGGACGCTACATCCTGCAACCGGAGATCTTCGACGTCCTCGAAAACATCCGCAGGGGCGCCGGCGGCGAAATCCAGATCACCGACGCCATGGTCACGCTCGCGGCGTCGCAAGCCTTTCACGGCGTGCGCTTCGACGGAGCGACCTTCAATTGCGGATCGAAGCTCGGCTTGCTGACCGCTAACGTCGCTTTCGCGCTCGGCCGCCCCGATCTCGCCGCCGAGCTACGGGCGGCCATTCGCGAGCTCGTCGCCTGACAGGATGGTTTCACTTCGCGGTTGGCATTCGTAACACCCCAGAGCGCAAACGCGGCTAAGTACTTTCCGACCCTTTCTTGTTCCGCCGCGAAAGCGCGGAACATCGGCTACTGGCGACGCGGTCCACCGACGTACGTCGCGGTCGAATTCACCCTAGTCGGCGACCGTCAGCCAATCGCGCTGTCGCTTTCCACTTGGCCGCCGCGTCGCCGCAACTCCGGAGAAGATCATGTCCAAAGACAGCGAACTCAAGAAAGTCGTTCTCGACGAGTTGAGTTGGGAGCCCAGCGTCGATGCCGCCCATATCGGCGTCACGGCAAAGGACGGCGTCGTCACCCTGACCGGCCAAGTCGACAACTACAGCCACAAGGCCGGCGCCGAAAAAGCGGCGAGTCGGGTGAAGGGCGTCAGAGCCGTGGTCGAGGAAATCGAGGTCAAGCTGCCCTACGACGTCAAACGAAGCGACGAAGACATCGCAGCGGCGGCGATCGATCGGCTTGGCTGGAACTCGACGATTCCCGACGGCGCCATTCAGGTGAAGGTCGAAAAGGGCTGGATCACATTGTCCGGCACGGTCGACTGGCAGTTCGAGAAAGAGGCGGCCGAGCAGGACATCCGAGCGCTCTCGGGCGTCATCGGCGTCTCCAATCAGGTCCTGGTGAGCCCGACGGTCAGCGCCTCGAGCGTGAAAGACGACATCGAACAGGCTCTGCGCCGCTCGTGGTACTACGACCCAGACACGATTCAGGTGAGCGCCCACGGCGGCAAGATCAAACTGACGGGAAACGTCACGACCTGGAACGCCCGACGACTCGCTGGCATGACCGCTTGGTCGGCACCGGGCGCGACCTCGGTGGACAACGCCGTCACCGTCGACTCCTGACCACGATCTCCGCCGGCCTGAAACTCCGGCCGGCGAGCGACTGCAAAACTCCGGCGATCAGCGGCGCGGCGTCCTACACGCGCCGGGGCGGCGAGAGCGCGACATTGCTTGAGAAAGGGTCGACACGATCGGCAAGTTGGGATGACGGGATTACGGATTTGGACTGCACCCCATCAGTGAGACACGCTAATTCGGTGACAAGGCTAGGCGGCCGATCGAGGCCTGGCGGAGGGACCATAACGATAGCCCTCCTCACTCGGCTCTTGGTGATCTGACCCCGCCATATCTTGTCGGGGCAAGGATTTCGCCGCCCCGATCGGGGGCGGCGAAGCCGGAAGCTAACGCCGGACCTGGACCGCCAAACCCAAGCGCTTCACTGAAGCGTGACGGACCTGACGGGACGGCGATCTGAACGCCGGGCAATATTTTCAAGCGCCGACGATCGGCGTTCCCCGACCTAACGGCTGGTGTGATCCGCCCCGCCTGCGTCCTTGATGAAGGCGAGCAGGAGCGCGCTGAGCCGAACCGGCTGCTCCTGTTGGATCCAGTGACCGGCGCCGTCGATCAGCTCAACGCCAGCCAGCCTCGTCGCCGCCTTCGTCCTCATAAGATCGAGCGCGCCCGGCGCCGAATAGGGGCCCCAATCGCTCTTCCCGCCGATGAAGAGCGACGGGACGTCGATCGTCTTGCCCGAAAACAGGCGCAACTCAGCGGTTAGGCCAGGATCGGAATAGACGCGATAAGCCTGCAGCGCGCCTTGAAACCCGGTGCGGCCATACTCCTGCGTGTACACGCCAAGTTCCGGCTCGGTGAGCCATTTGCACGCCTGGACCTCGGCGGCGGAAGGTTGGAAGGAAGCGACGGTCTGGGGCATCGTCTTGCCGAGATCCATGACGTAATAGGTGGGCATTTGCGCAAGTTCTTCGGCGTTTCGCCCCTTCAATGGATGCGGCTTATTTCCCGGCCAGTCAGCGCTCTTCACGTAGAACAATGCACGAAGAAACGCGTGTAAGCCTTGCGGGGGGCGCCACATGTCATCGTTCGCCTCCCGTCTGCTCAAGTATTGTTGATAAAACTCTCTCGGCGGATCGAGCGCCGCCAGCGCGGCCGCTAAAGCCTGATTTTCACTGTTCGGTTGAACCCCCGACACATCGCTATCCGCAGTGTCGAACGGAAACGCCGGGGCGCCGGGGAACGGCGCGCTCATCAGCGCCACCGAGGGAAAGACGTCAGGTCGGGCTAGCGCACAATAGGCCGCTATGGGAGAGCCGAGGTCGTGCCCGACGAGCATCGCTGTACGCCGATACCCCAACGCCGAAACCAATGCGAGGGCGTCGCGCGTCATATTCAAGAGGCTGAAGGGCTCTAGAGGGGCGTCATAGTCGTTCACCCAACCGGTGGTGCGGCCAAAACCCCGCTGGTCCGGCGCCACGACATGGCACCCGGCGTCAGCCAGAATCGGGATCAGGCGCCGCCAGCCGTAAGCCAAATCCGGAAAGCCGTGCAGAAGCAGCGCGAGCGGCCGGCCGGGGCTTTCGTAACCGCCCTCGAGAATATGGACATCGAGGCCGTTGACCCCATGGATCACGCGCGAGCGGACCCCCTTGGGAAGCGTTCCTTCGCCGTATGACGATGTGGTCACAGCAGTTCCTCCTATGGGGTTTGCGCGGGTCGATCGAAGCGAGACCGCAACCAGGCTGGCCGCGCCCATCGCTAAGACCGCTCGTCGGGACGCCGAGGGTCGGTCGAACGGCGTCGCCGGGCTCCTTCTATGGCGACCACCATAGTATGTCGATCGCCATAGCGGCGTCAAGCGAAACGCGCTATGGTCACGGCATGCCACGTAAGACTGACGCCCGCGCTCGCGCGATTGCCACGGCCGAACGACTGTTTCGCATCCAAGGCTACACTGCGACCGGATTGACCCAGATCCTTGAAGAAAGCGGCGCGCCTAAAGGATCGTTCTACTTTCACTTTCCGCGCGGCAAGACACAGCTCGCAGAAGAAGCAATCGATCATTACGTTGCGAGTAGAATTGCTGTATTACGGAATATCTCAGCGAATACGGCGGGTGACGCTCTGAATTTTGTTCATCAGATTTTCGGCGCATTCGCGGCCGAAATGGTCGCCTCCGATTTCCAGTATGGATGTCTAATGCAAAATCTGGCGAATGAGCTGCCCGCGCTCGACGCTGAGCTGACCAAACGGGTGGCGCGCGGATTTGTTGATTCGACCGAGATTGTTGCGGCGCATTTTAGGGGGTGCGGTTTCGCTCCCGCGCGCGCATCCTCTACCGCAGCCGCATTGGTGGCCGCCCTCGAAGGCGCGCGAACGATCGCCCGCCTGGAACGCACGCCGGCTATATTCGAGGCGCTGGCGGATGTTAGCGTCCAGAGGTTGGCCGCCTCCGAGGGGTGATCCGGGTCCAATGTTATCGCCCTGGCGTGGAAAGTCGATCTGCGAATTGCGGCGACAGGATACGAATTCCCCAATTAACCGAGCGCCTGCCCCGCGCCTGCCCCGCGCTCGGCGTCAACGCCAAGCCCGCTCGCGCGGGCGCACCGCCGGCGCGGCGCCGGCGGCGGACGGAGGTTTGAGATGGAGGCGCGATCGGCGGGTTTGTCGTCGCGGTGGTCAAGGACGTCGACAAGAAGGGCGTCGTGGAACTCGCGCGCGAGCTCGGCGCGCTGTCGGCCAAGGCGCGCGAGGGCAAGCTCGCGCCGACCGAGACGCAGGGCGCGACCTTCGCCATTTCCTCGCTCGGCGGCATCGGCGGCGCGGCGTTCACGCCGATCGTCAATGCGCCCGAGGTGGCGATCCTCGGCGTCGTGCGCTCGCGCATGGCGCCGGTGTGGGACGGCAAAGCGTTTCGGGCTGTGCCCCTCACTTTCGTCATGGTCGTCCCCGGAGTCGATTCCGTAGGCGCTGACTTAGCCCGGCAGATAATCACTGACCCTGTCATCCCCGCGAAAGGGATCCAGTCTTTCCGCCGCCTGCGTCCTCGACAGGCGCTGGTCCCCCGCTTTCGCGGGGGCGACATTGAAGGAACGCTCTAAGTTAGCGCCTATGGGACGCGATCCAGCCTCTCGCCGCCCCTTTCGTCGGTCAGCTCGAAAAAGCCGAAGCGTTCGTTCGGCAAGTCGAAGGCGCTGTGAATGCGCCACAAGCTATTCGTCGTCTTGGCCTGCGCC